>WBZR01000057.1_pt4 | contig 134024 bp, 104 predicted proteins | sample 5204231 | NCBI WGS metagenome assembly WBZR01 (sample SAMN12412403, study PRJNA552823) | activated sludge metagenome | isolation source: activated sludge from anammox sidestream of wastewater treatment plant... | place: USA: Virginia | collected 2017-08
CCCGAACATTACTTACCTTTGCTTTATGTACTTGGTATGCGCGACAAGAACGAAACGGCTTATTTCTTCAATGACAAGACAATGATGGGGTCGATATCGATGACATCAGTAGCTTTCGGTTTAAATTAATTAAAAACAGGATTCATTTTGAAAGGATCTGAAACATTGTACCGCTTAATAATATTCTGGATAAGCTTTGCTCCGTTTATAGCTAATACTCAGTCAATCAGGCCACCGGAGCTCGGGCCACAGTTGGTGGTCAACAATGGTTTTGAAGACATAAAGAGGATTCCTACCAAATGGTACTACAATGGTGAAGACTTCAACCTCATTATGAACAAATGGGTATCACCTACTCTTTCATCACCCGATGTATATACACCATCTACTAAAGTACCTGAAGGCTGGGCCGAGAAGGGCTTCGGGGATGCCCGCCCTTATAAAGGCAGAAATATGGTTGGACTTACACTTTATGGGTGCGAACATGGTAAACCACACTGCAGAGAATACATACAGTCAATGTTAAAAGAACCATTAATCATAGGGCAGAAATATTATATTGACTTTTGGGTAAAGCCATTGAAAAAATCCATGCTTTGTAATAATATAGGAGCATTTTTTTCGGTTTTCGAAATCAAGAAAGAGCTCGATGTACAGTTAAAATGTAAGCCACAATTAAATGCAAGGGACATCATAAGTCCGGAAAAAAATGAGTGGATTCACATCGAGGGAATTTTTACAGCCAGTACTGCTGCCAAATATATTGTACTTGGCAATTTTTTTGCTGATGATAAGACAAAAACAATGCTTCCGGGAGGAAAGTACCCTCTGAATTTTGCTTATTATTATTTTGATGAAATATCTGTTTACAAAATTCCTCCATTTACTGAAGCGCCCTCAGAGGAAGGAACTTTTGATGCTTGTTGTATAAAAAAGGGTGACACCATTCAGCTACACAACATTTATTTTGATTTTGACAAAAGTGTACTCAGGCCCGAATCTTATATTGAATTAAATAAATTATTGCGTGTATTGGGTGATCGTCCGAGTATGAAGGTTCACATCACCGGGCATACAGACATCATTGGTCATTCAAACTACAACATCTGGCTGTCAAGAAACCGTGCTAATGCAGTGAGAGAGTTTTTGATAGAAAATGCTGTAGATGAAGATAGGTTAAAAGTAGTAGCAATGAGCTACTCTCAGCCGGCAGCTACCAACAAAACAGAAGAAGGCAGGCAACTCAACCGTAGGGTCGAAATAATAGTAATTGAAGAATAAATACTTTGGGAAAATTTTTCAAGAAAATCCGTCACTGTTATCAACAGTAAAACATTTGTTCGATGTGCGGGTGGAGGGACTCGAACCCCCATGCCTCGCAGCGCTAGATCCTAAGTCTAGTGCGTCTACCAATTTCGCCACACCCGCATGGAACAAACACAAACTTTCATGTGTTATAAAGAGAGTGCAAATATACGCACATTCCAATTAAAAAAGCTACACATTCACAAAGAATTTATTTTTAAATTTTTTTCCTTTATTTTTGTAGTAAGGTAATTAACGAAGTAAAACGAAACACTATGCAATCTGACTTAGACATTAAAGCTATGGATGATGATAGAATAATCATTCAACGGGCATATAGGAATTTACTGAAGTGCATTAAAGGGACACTGAGCCAGGAAGACCAAGACAATATACGCCTGGCTTATGAAATGGCTGTAAAAGCGCATTCTGCACAACGCAGAAAATCCGGAGAACCTTACATACTTCATCCTATCGCGGTAGCGCAGATATGTGTTGAGGAAATAGGTCTCGGTCCTACTGCTGTTATTTGTGCATTATTGCATGACGTGGTCGAAGATACAGATATTACACTTAAGGAAATTGAGGAAACATTTGGAGAAAGAATAGCTAAGATAGTTGATGGCCTTACAAAACTCGATAGCGCATACAATGTGGACGTACCTCAGGCAGAAAATTTTAAAAAAGTATTGTCCACCCTGGTTGAAGATGTTCGGGTAGTATTGATAAAAATGGCTGACCGCCTACACAACATGCGTACCTTAGGCAGTATGCTTAAACACAAACAACTTAAAATAGCTGCTGAGACTACATATATATATGCACCTTTGGCACACCGGCTCGGTCTGTACAATATCAAAACAGAATTTCAGGACCTGTGTATGAAGATTACTGACCCTGAAAATTACCATGAAATAGCCCGAAAACTAAAGGAAACAAAAAAATCAAGAACCAATTATATTGAAGATTTTATCAAGCCGTTAAAAGGTGAGCTTGACGATCTTAATATTCCATACCGCATCACTGGCAGACCAAAATCTATTTATTCAATCTATAATAAGATAAAAACAAAAAAGGTATCTTTTGAAGAAATATACGACTTGTTTGCTATAAGAATAATAGTAGATGTACCCATCAAAAAAGAAAAATCAGCATGCTGGCAGGTATATTCTGTAGTGACAGATGTATATAGTACCATCCCCGAACGACTCAAAGACTGGATAACTACCCCAAAGTCTAACGGCTATGAATCACTCCACACGAGTGTAATTGGTCCGGGAGGTAGGTTTGTAGAAGTACAGATAAGGTCAGAACGGATGGACGAAATTGCAGAACGTGGCTATGCAGCACACTGGAAGTATAAAGGAATGTCAAACCAGCATGATGTGTATGAAAGTTGGCTCGATAGCGTACGTGACCTGATGGAAAATCCTGAAGCAGACGCCCTTGAATTCATCAACGACTTCAAGACCAACCTTTTTGCGGAAGAAGTCTATATTTATACTCCTAAGGGTGATCTTCAGATATTGCCCAAAGGCAGTTCGGCACTGGATTTTGCCTTCAGCATACACAGTGACCTGGGTTATCATGCAGTAGCCATTAAGGTAAACAATAAGCTCGTACCTATGGGCTACAAGCTTAAAAACGGTGACCAGGTACATGTAACAACCAACAAATCGCAAAAGCCCAATGAGAGCTGGCTGAAAATGGTAATAACCGGTAAGGCCAGATCTAAAATTCGCTCTGCCTTGAAGGAGGAAAAGAAAAAACAAGCCGAATTTGGTAAAGAAGCAGTAGAACGAAAACTCAATAATCTAAAGGTCGATTTTGAATCCAACATCGATACTCTTATTAAATATTATGGCTTCAAGACACGCCTCGACCTTTACTCTGCCATAGCGTCTGATGAAATTAAGCTATCCGAATTCAAGAATTTTAAAATTGAAAACAACAAAATTGTTCTCATAACACCAGTGACAGAACAGGGGTTAGTGTCACATACAGTTGACAATCTCGAATTGCCAAAAGTTGAAGCCAAGGCCACAGACAAATTGAAGCTGCTTATTGGTGGAGAAAGTGCAGATCATTACGATTTTTCATTTGCTACCTGTTGTAGTCCGTTGCCAGGTGACAAGGTATTTGCCTACCTTACATCAAATGCAGGGCTTAAGATACACCGACAATCCTGTGCCAACGCTCCAAATCTGTTCGCCAACTACGGGTATCGGATTATGAAAGCAGAATGGATAAACATTAGCAATAAAGGCTTCGTTGCTGAATTGGTTATTACCGGAATAGACAGTGGCCCGGGTGTAATAGAAAGACTGACCCAGAATATTTCAGGAAAGTTAGGTCTTAATATCCGCTCATTTTATATAGATGGCAATGAAGGATACTTCGAAGGAAGGATAAGCATCGTTGTTCCGTCTGAAAATTATCTGGTAATGGCTATCAAAGCATTAAAAGGTTTGGACGGTATTTCATCGGTTTATAAGGCAGAAGCCTGATAATTAAGCTTTTATCCACTGTACTACACAATGGTTTATATAGAGAAATGTATTAAAAAATAAAATATACATAAAAATTGTGGAAAATTAATTTGCTTTAGACTAACTTTGTCTGAGCGTAACAGTTGAAATAACAAGTAATAAATGTCTGAACAACCGTTTAGCGAAAAAATTCTCGAAGAAGTAAAATCAATTTTCTCAGCACATCTTGAAAAACAAGGGCTTAGAAAAACTCCTGAGAGATACGCAATATTAGAAGAGATATATAAGCGTACAGACCATTTTGATGCTGAGGCTTTATACATACACATGAAAACCAAACACTACAGAGTAAGCAGGGCCACTGTTTATAATTCATTGGAGTTACTGGTATCATGTGATCTTGTCAAAAAGCATCAGTTTGGTAAAAATCTAGCCCAATACGAAAAGTCGTACGGGTACAAACAGCACGATCACCTCATCTGTATCAACTGCAACAAAGTCCTTGAATTTTGTGACCCTCGGATTCAGCAGATAAAAGATATGATGGGCGAATTATTAAAATTTCGGGTGATTCATCATTCGCTTACCTTGTACGGAGAATGTACAGGTGACTGTGAACACAAGAAAACATCCGAAAATAAAAAAAAATAATACAGCATGAACTAAATATTGAACATATCACAAATTTCTAAAAACCGAAAAATTTTTAATTCCATGAACACTAACTACCACTTCTCGGAGCGCGGTAACGCCAAGGTCTTATTCGTTGACCAACTGTTTAACGAATTGGAGAACAAACAGATTATTACATCTGTATCTGAGCTTATTGAAAATGGCCAAATTAACTTTATCATCGATCTTTCAAAAGTACCTTACATCAACAGTGCCGGACTCAACTGTCTGTTGTCCATTCAACACAAGACCCAAAAAGTCGGAGGCCAGTTTTCACTTTCAGGTGTCTCTCCTCAGGTGATTAAATTATTTGAAATTACAAAACTAAAGCCGTTTTTTAAGTTCACCAACGGCTTAGAAGAAGCTTCAATGGCTGTTACAGCCTGAAAATACTCTCATTTATGATTTCAATGCCCTGTTTATGAATACAATAAGCAGGGTTTTGTTATTTTTGCATTCCATTAACAAACATACATGAAAGTAGATGTAATACTAGGCCTTCAATGGGGCGATGAAGGTAAAGGAAAAATTGTTGATTTCCTTGCCCCTCAATATGATTTGGTAGCCAGATTCCAGGGTGGACCAAATGCAGGCCATACGCTCAAATTCGATAATAAACAATTCGTGCTCCATACTATACCTTCCGGAATATTCAGACCCGGATTGATTAACCTGATAGGTAATGGTGTTGTAATAGACCCCATAACACTCGAGCGCGAGGCTACAACTCTTGATGATGCAGGAATTGACTACGTATCGCGTCTGCTTATATCCAAAAAAGCCCACCTGATACTTCCTTCTCACAGATATCTGGATGCAGCTTCGGAGCTCTCAAAGGGAAAAAACAAAATTGGTTCTACACTCAAAGGCATCGGCCCGGCATATATGGATAAGACCGGACGAAATGGTCTGCGTGCAGGTGACATATTCTCAGCCGATTTTAAGGATAAATATGAAATCCTGAAAAAGAAACACATCGATTTACTCAAATCTTTCCCGGCAGTGGATTTTGACCTGGAAACTGAAGAAAAAAAATGGTTTTCGAGTATAGAATTCCTTAAGAGATTTCGTTTTGTCAATGGTGAATATTATATTAACGAACAGCTCAACCAAGGTAAAAAAATACTTGCCGAAGGTGCACAAGGTTCTATGCTGGATATTGATTTTGGCACCTATCCTTTTGTTACTTCGTCCAATACACTCACATCTGGTGTCTGTATTGGTCTGGGTATAGCGCCATCAAGTATAGGTGATGTAATCGGTATCACCAAAGCCTATTGCACAAGAGTAGGTAGTGGCCCATTCCCGACCGAGCTCGACAACGAACAAGGTGAATGGCTTAGACAAAAAGGAGGAGAATTCGGAGCTACAACAGGTCGTGCCAGACGTTGTGGCTGGATAGACCTCGTACAGCTCAAATATACCATTATGCTCAATGGCGTCACTAAGCTCGTTATGACCAAAATAGACGTTTTGCAGGGCCTGGAACAAATCGAAGTTTGTGATGCTTATAATATTGAAGGAAAAGTGACTACCGAAATACCGTATGAAATAAATGATGTAGCCATCGCCCCCATAACCAAAACATACTCCGGATGGCAATCTTCAACAGCCGGCATCAAAGAATACGAACAACTGCCCCAACAAGCTGCAGCCTATATCGATACACTTGAAGAAAGTCTGGGTATTAAATTTGCCATGATATCTACAGGGCCCGAACGCGAAAGCCTTATCGTAAAATAGGTCTCACTTGCTCGTTATTTTATAAATAAATCATCTGCCACAATCCTGAAAACTTCAGCTTTTGTAGCGATTGGCGCATTTCTTATCAGCAGACCGCTTTTATTGTCTTCGTTCAGAATCATCATTTGCTCACCCGCATTGGTATTAATCTTATTGCCTGCATTAAAACACTCTCGGTTATTGTCTTTTAGATTTACGAAAATAATGTCCTTACCGCCTTCGCCACCCTTTGCACCAGATGAATAAAACAGTACATCATTAAACAATGTCGGGAACATATCATCACCGTCCGAGTTAATATCACCTTGTGCTAATATTGCTTTTTGCCACCCATCATTGTATTCTGATGTATAAATATCATATCCTGTTTTATAAATTTTAGATTTGGCACATAGGTACATCTTGTTGCCTGCAGTATTCACTACCGCAAAACCGGCACTTTCAAATGGCTTTGCTATTTCGAGCTCCTGCCAGCCTGACCAAACATTATTCTGCTTGTGAGCCTGATATATGGTGTAGCTGGTCTTTGATCCGGGCTTAAGACAGGTAGCGAACATCGTAAGCCTGTCGTTGCTGAAGCTGACTGCCACAGGCTTCAACCCTGTCGGTGCATTTAGAGCAAATGTCTTCGGTTTGTCAAAACGATTTCCGCTGACACCTACAAAATAAAAACTATAATCAGCTGTCTGGGTATTTGACTTTTTCTTTTCTTCAGAATAAACATAACCATGCTCGTACGGGGCAATATAAAATTTCGAATTTGTATTGCTGAGCTGCGTAAGGAGACTAACATCTTTGATGGTACTGCCTCGTTCATAAAGTTTTGAAGCCGACTTAGACTTGGATGTTTCGGAATTCATCTTGTAGGTGCCTTTTTTTGCCTGTGCTATCAAGCTCACAGTTCCCAGAACCATTACAATTATCAATGTCAATAAATATTTCATAATTATATTTTCTAGTGTTATAACGAATGACCCGTAAGCAATATAGTTATTAAAAACTTAAAATTTCGGGCAGAAATCTATCTTTCATCAACAATGTTCTTTACTTCAGGTTTTCTGCCATTACGATGTACTGGTACCTTAGCCTGCTACTGTCTGCTTTAATATTACTAAAGCCTGCCTGTGTGAGTTCTTCTGAAACTTGCCCGGCAGACAGTTTGATGGATTCTGGTGGCCCGACAGGAAGTTTTTCCTTTTTGAATTCTACTACAAACAATTTCCCGCCAGGCGACAGAGAATTGCGAAGCCGTTTAAAATAATTGATTCTGTCCTGAATGTAGATATAAGTATTAGACAATAATACTATCTGTGCTTCATTTTCTTTGAGTTTTGGGTCATTGGTATCTACGAGTCTTGCTTCAAATTTATTTCTCAACACGGGAGGCAATTCTGCAGCCTTTTGATTCATGTACTGTATAAAATGCTTATCTATATCAAGTGCAATGACTTTTCCTGCCTTTTCTAAAAGTTTGAATGAAAAATATCCGGAACCGGCACCAAGGTCAGCTACTGTCTTGTCTGTCAGGTCACCGAATGTACCTATGATGTAGTCAGGGTTTTGCCAAATATCCCGATCCTTTGATTCTTGCAAATTTTCTGAAACAGTCGAATCAGCAACATTAGGATATTCTGCGTTCTTATGGTTTGATTGTTCATTGCGGCATGCAACAAACGAAATGATACAAACTAATAATAACAATCTACAATACATGTGGTTGAGTTATCACCGACAAAAATAAAGAAAAACTTTTTCCGTCAATCTTTTTTTGGTGTTATGATGAGTGCCCTCAGAATATTTTCGACCTGATCCCTCACTTTACCCGACGAACATGAATAGTTATTGGCAATAAATGCAAAAGCGTATTCTTTGCCATCTTCTGCCTTTGCATAGCCGCAATAACTTTTTACTCTACGCATAGTACCACTTTTCACTCTCACTTCTGCTTTACCTTTATAACCATTGAGCAAACGCCTTACTGTGCCTTCCTTTCCTGCAACGGGTAGTGAGTTGTAGTAGGTCTGGAAGTTAAGGCTATCTTTTCTAGCTATGGAGAGGGCTTGTGTAAAATGCCAGGCTGACACTCCATTTCTTGCTGAGAGTCCACTACCGTCTTCAAAAAACAATCCGTTGGTATTGAGACCTGCATCTTTCCAGAACTGATACAATACCTTGATGCCAGCATCTACTGTTCCTTGAGCATGCAAGGTTTTCCCGAGCTCGCGCAAAAGTGTCTCTGCATATAGATTAACACTGCGGTGGTTAGTCTGTAAAATGATATCTGAAAGCCTTGGCGAATAATGTGTATAAAATGTATGTCTGAATAACGGCGCACCTATTGTTTTGATATATTCTTCAATATCAATTGCTCCCTTTGTCACACTACTTGAATCAATCGTCGAAAAATCTTTTACCAACCGATTGGCGCATGTAAGAGGTGGATTAGGAATGGAGCCACGTACTGCAAAATGACCTTTTCCGGAAGGTATGGTACCTGTAACCAAACGTACATTGCTATACGGATCACCAAATATATAGGTATTGTCACCTGAGCGAGGTGAAGCCGACGATACGTTATTAATAAATTTTTGTTCTGGCATCGTTGGGAAGGTTCTCTCTATTACCGGCCTGCTCCACATTTCAGGATTTTGCTTGAAGTAAAGCGTATATTCATTGTCATGAAAATTGAGGCCAAATGACCCTGCCCCGTAATAGTTGCCAATGTCATCATACTGCCAGGTACTAGGCACAGGCGACGGTTCGTAATAACTGCCGTCTGATACGATATAACCGTTGATTTTGTATATACATTCCTTTTGCAGAGCCTTAATAAACTTTCGGTTAAGTGCCTTAATATTATCCACACGCGGGAACCTTGCCGAACCAAGTGTTGGATCGCCCCAGCCTTTAATAAAGACACTACCATTAAGTGTAGAGTCAACAAATTCGCCACCATACTGTAACTCAGTCTTGAACCGAAAATCCTGTCCAAGTATTGCAAGAGCGGCATAGGTGGTAAAAATTTTAACAGTTGATGCCGGTACCAGACTAGTATTTGGCTGGTAAGAGGCTACCATTGAATCATTTTGCAAGTCGATGATACATATACTCAGAGAACCATGCCTGAAATCCTCATCAAGTGCTATATTATATATAGTCTGCTGAAGCGCATTTTGCCCCAGCACAGTATCAATCGATAAAAAGAGCAAAGATGTAAGGATAATTATTGAGCTCAACCTACCCTTTAAATGGATGTAATTGTAAAATGTCATCAATCTGCCGGCAGAATTTTTGCTTTACAATCACCAAACCCGATACGCACACCATTTTTTTCGGCATATCCGGTAAGGGCTACTTCATCGCCATCCAGTATAAATGACCTTGTTGTACCGTCATTCATGTTTACCGGTTTGGTGCCTTTCCAGGCAATTTCCAGCATTGATCCATAACTGTCCGGTGTAGGGCCGCTAATTGTGCCAGATGCACACAGATCTCCTACCCTCAGATTACAGCCATTCACTGTATGATGGGCTACTTGCTGTACCATGTTCCAGTACATGTATTTAAAATTAGACCTTGACACTACTACCGGGTCTGAGCCCTCCGGTTTGATGCTCACTTGCAGATGTATATCGTAATTCTTCTCTCCGCTATACTCCAAGTAAGGCAAAATTTTCGTTTCCTGAACAGGACCGACTGTCTTGAATGGCTCGAGAGCTTCCAAGGTGACTATCCATGGTGACAGGGTGGAAGCAAAATTTTTGGATAAAAACGGTCCAAGCGGCACATATTCCCAACGTTGGATATCCCTGGCACTCCAATCATTAAACAGACACAAACCAAAAATGTATTCTTCTGCATTAGCGGTTGATATTGTTTCGCCAAGATGGTTGCTTTTTCCTACAATGAAAGCCACCTCAAGCTCAAAATCGAGCTGTTTGCAGGGGCCAAATACCGGTACTTCACTATCAGGTGGTAGTTGTTGTCCTTTAGGTCTCTTGACATCGCAGTCAGATAGTATGATTGACGAAGCACGACCATGATAACCGACAGGAAGATGAAGCCAGTTGGGCATGAGTGCATTCTTAGGGTCTCTGAACATGCAGCCAACATTGAAAGCATGCTCACGGCTCGAGTAAAAATCTGTATAATCACCAATTCTGACAGGCATACTCATTACCGTCTCAAGTGCCGGGCGTAAAAATTTTTCGCTTTTAGCTTTTGCACCCAGTGTATTTTTATCATCCAACACATCGGCCAATCGGTCCCGAACAGCATTCGTCACTTCCTTGCCAAGAGAAATAAAATCATTCAGAAATTCATTCTCTAGATGCTGTAGTCCAAGATCTATACCATTCAAAAAACCAAGCTCATATAAAGCTGCTATGTCAATAATATAATCACCAATCCTGGAACATACCTTGTGCTTACCGCCTGCTATCATAATGCCGAATGGAATATTCTGTACAGGAAAATCAGTAGAACCGTCATATTGCACCCAGGATATTCTTGTCGGGTCGTTTGCTTTTATCATTTTTGTAGAGTTAATGTTTTTTTGAAAAATGAATTCATTTCACTTTTCCTACAATTATCATGTATTTGGCCTTTCTACATATTTCTTCTGTACTGCCCACCTACCCTGTACAATGCATCGGTTATTTGACCAAGGCTGCAGGTTTTGGATGCTTCCATCAGATGACTAAATATGTTTTCGTTATTGAGAGCTGCTTTTTGCAGATTATGAAGTACATCAGCAGAGATATCTTTTTTTGCGTCATGCAATGCTTCAAGCGATGCTATTTGGTTCTTTTTTTCCTCCTCAGTAGCACGTATTACTTCTTTCGGGATAATAGTAGGCGAACCGTCTCTTGACAAATACATGTTGACACCTACTATCGGATATTCTCCTGAGTGTTTTAAAGATTCATAGTAAAGGCTCTCTTCCTGAATGCGGCTTCTTTGGTACATTGTTTCCATTGCGCCCAAAACACCGCCACGATCTGTTATTTCATCAAATATTTTATAAACGGCTTCTTCTACTAAGTCTGTCAGTTCTTCAATAATGAAAGCACCCTGAAGTGGATTCTCATTTTTGGCAAGCCCCAGTTCATGATTAATGATCATTTGTATAGCTACTGCACGTCTTACACTTTCTTCAGTAGGTGTAGTTATGGCTTCATCATAAGCATTGGTATGCAGCGAGTTGCAATTGTCGTATATTGCATACAATGCCTGAAGTGTGGTGCGTATATCGTTAAATGATATCTCTTGAGCGTGCAATGACCTACCCGATGTCTGTATATGATATTTTAACTTCTGACTTCGGTCATTGGCCTTGTATTTTTCCTTCATGGCTTTAGCCCATATTTTTCTTGCCACACGGCCTATCACAGAATACTCAGGATCAACCCCATTTGAAAAGAAAAAAGAAAAATTCGGTGCAAAACTATCAACATCCATTCCTCTCGACAGGTAATACTCTACAAGTGTAAATCCATTGGACAGAGTAAATGCGAGTTGTGTGATAGGGTTAGCGCCTGCCTCAGCAATATGATATCCGGAAATGGATACAGAATAGAAGTTTTTGATATTGTTGTTTATAAAATATTGCTGCACATCGCCCATCAGCTTTAGTGAAAACTCAGTGGAGAATATACAAGTATTCTGTGCCTGGTCTTCTTTAAGAATATCGGCCTGGACTGTGCCCCTCACTGCTGCTAGGGCCTTTGCTTTAAGTTGGTTATATACATCAGCAGGCAATACCTTATCACCCGTAATGCCGAGTAGCATCAGCCCGAGTCCGTTATGACCTTCAGGCAGGTCTCCATTATATTTTGGCCTTTTTAATCCTTTGTTTTCGTAAAGTTCGAGTAGTTTTTCTTCTACAAGATGTTCAAGTTTATGCTCGTAGATGTATTTCTCACATTGTTGGTCAATAGCAGCATTCATAAAGAATGAGCAAATAGTAGCTGCCGGACCATTGATGGTCATAGAAACTGAAGTTTTCGGGTCACAAAGGTCAAATCCCGAATAAAGTTTTTTGGCGTCATCAAGACAACAAACCGATACACCTGAGTTACCGATTTTACCATAAATGTCTGGTCTGAAATCAGGGTTTTCGCCATAGAGTGTAACACTGTCAAAAGCCGTGGAGAGTCTATTGGCCGGCATATCAACTGATAAATAGTGAAAACGTGTGTTGGTTCGCTCCGGTCCACCTTCTCCGGCAAACATTCTTGTAGGGTCTTCTTCTGTTCTTTTGAATGGAAAAACACCTGCTGTATAAGGAAATTCGCCCGGCACGTTTTCTTCAAGCACCCATCTCAGTATTTCTCCCCAGTCTTTAAATCGGGGCAATACTACTTTTGGGATTTTTGTGTGCGAAAGAGAATTTGTGAATGTCGCCTGCCGAAATTCTTTGTCTCTGACTTTGTAGATATATTCATCTGCAGCATACGATGCTTTTTTTGCTTCCCATTCCTGGATAATTCTTCGGCAGGTACCGTCAAATTTTATGTCAGTTTCATGATAAGTTTTCTCAAGGTCTTCGAGTATCTTATCTTTGTTGGGTAGGTTTTGCTTTTTAACTGCCTCTATTGTATTTTTAATACTGAATAAGGTACGTGCAATATCTGCCTGCTGTAGCACCCACTGTGAATAATGTCGGTTGTTGTCCGTTATTTCTGACAGATACCGCACCCGGGCCGGTGGAATGATGTATATTTTTTCACTTATGCCTCCTTCCAGTTCGGTTTGTGACAATAGCCCGGTATGTGTTTTTTCTGCCAGCGTTTGAATTATTTTTTTGTAAAGTGCATTCATTCCCGGGTCATTGAACTGAGAAGCGATAGTACCCAGCACAGGCATTTCTTCCGGCTTTTTGTCAAATAATTTGTGGTTGCGCTGATATTGCTTTCTCACATCACGCAGAGCATCCATTGCTCCTTTTTTGTCAAATTTGTTGATGGCAATAATGTCGGCAAAATCAAGCATATCAATCTTTTCGAGCTGTGAGGCTGCTCCATATTCTGGTGTCATGACATACAATGCCACGTCAGAATAATCTGTTATTTCTGTATCAGACTGACCGATACCTGATGTTTCGAGAATGATAAGGTCATAATTGGCTGCTTTTAATACTTCGATAGCCGAATGCACATGTTTAGACAGTGAAATATTTGATTGGCGTGTGGCAAGACTGCGCATATATACCCGGCCATCATTGATGGAGTTCATCCGTATTCTGTCGCCAAGCAAAGCTCCTCCGGTTTTACGTTTGGATGGGTCAACTGACAGGATGGCTATTGTTTTATCTTTGAAGTCAATAAGGAATCTCCTGACGAGTTCGTCAACAAGGCTTGATTTTCCGGCTCCGCCTGTACCGGTAATACCAAGTACAGGAATGTGTTTTGGTGTATTTTCTTTTTGTAGGTCTGTAACGAGTGTAGTATTTTGTTCAGGAAAATTTTCGACAGCTGAGATGAGTCTTGCAATGGCTTTAGGATTCTTCGATGAAATTTCCTTTATTTCACCGTTTAGATTTTGACCAACAGCGAAATCACATTGCTCCAACAAATCATTAATCATACCTTGCAGGCCCATGTGGCGGCCGTCATCGGGGCTGTAAATACGTGCAATGCCATATTTATGCAGTTCTTCAATTTCTGTGGGCAGTATGGTACCTCCACCTCCACCGAAAATCTTAATCTGAGCTGCACCTTTTTCTTTCAGCAGGTCATACATGTATTTGAAGAATTCGTTGTGTCCGCCTTGATATGATGTAATGGCAATGCCCTGTACATCTTCTTGTATAGCTGTGTTGACAATCTCCTGTACAGATCTGTTATGCCCCAAGTGGATGATTTCAGCACCGGATGATTGTAATATTCTGCGCATAACGTTTATGGCAGCATCATGGCCATCAAATAAAGAGGCTGCAGTTACTAATCTTATCTTGTTTTTGGGTTGGTAAGTGGCAATTGTTTCCATTAAGGCAAAATTTAAAAGCAAAATAATTACTTGATACGCAAAAATACATTATTTTCCCTGAATATTGCTGACAAGTTGCCTAAATTCACTAAGAATCATTGCGGTAGCACCCCAAACAGTATTGCCATAGAAGTCAAAATACGGTACATCCTTAAGTGTGATGCCATTAAAAATTCTGATATTTTTCTTTTTTATGTTGTTGTCATCCATCAACATGCTTACGGGCACTTCAATTATTTCATCAACTTCGTCAGGTTGTATTTTATAAATGGCTTCTTGTCGGAGGTACCCAACAAAAGGATGAACCAGAAAATTGCTGACCGGAATATACAAATTGGTCAAATAGCCGATTATTTGAAGTTTTTCGGGTTCTACACCTATTTCTTCATACGTTTCACGAATGGCTGTCATCTGCAGATTCGCATCTGTAGGATCTAGGCTCCCGCCAGGAAAACTTATCTGGCCACTATGTTTGTCGTCAGGATATTTTGCTGTACGCTTTGTCAACACAATGTGTGGTGAGGCGTTTTTTGAAACTAACAATAACAATACTGAAGCAGATCTTGCATGTATTGGTTCAGCCATACTCCTACCTGGGTTTGCCATCAGTATTTGAGCTTCTCTTCCGGGCTTCTGTTTTAAAATGGCTAACTCCAATCTGTTGATGAAATCCTGATCAAGCAAATTCGTATGATTTTAATACTTAACTTACGTGCACTGAATATGGTTTAATATCAGGAATTTTCGGTATTTGACTGTTGAAGATATTTCAATATTGCCATGTGCATCGAAGGTGTTTCGGGCTCAGGAGCCTTGAGGTTGAGGTGAAGGCCCTGATCGAGTATTGCTTGAATGGTACTATTGCCGTAAGCTGCCAAACGTGTAGCATTTTGCTTAAAATCCGGGAAATTATCATAAAGCGACTTGACAGCCAGCGGACTAAAGAATACGAGCATATCATAAGTAATATCTTTCAAATCAGAAAGATCGGATGATACAGTGTTACTTATGAGTGACTCCTGATAGTTGATTTTCAGCTCATCAAGATATGAGAGTAGTTCCCTTGCACCAAGATTGGAGGTAGGAACCAAAAATTTTTCAGTCTCCCGGAACTTAATCAGAAAATTTTTAAGGTCGTGGATAGATTTTTCACCTGTAAAAACTTTTCGTTTTCGGTACACGATAAATTTCTGCAGATAATTGGATATTGCCTCCGTTATGCAGAAATATCTTGTATCGAGCGGCATTTTTATTCTTGTCTCTTCGCAGATTCTGAAGAAATGATCTATGGAGTTTTTGCTGGTAAAAATAACGGCACCGAATTCGTCAGGGCGTATTCTTTGTCGTCTGAACTCCTTTATATCAATGGGTTCTACCTGCGTAAACTCTCGCCAGTCAATTTGAATTCCATATTTTTCAACAATTTCTGAATATGGATTTTTCGCATTTGCTGGCGGTGGCTGAGTAATTAGAATGGTTTTTACCGGCTTATAGGTCTCTAACACTTCTTTTGTTTTTAAAGTCGAATCCATAATGGTTAGTTGCTAATATCCTGTTAACACTATAATTAATTTCCACAAAACCAATATTGGTGCTATTTCGATGGTGCAAAGGTACAATAAAAAATGAAAAAGAGATGAAAAAATATATTTACTGCCAATAATTGTGCCTGCCACGAGTCTTACAAGAAATATTGACAGTACAAGTATGGTGCCTATAACAAGGAAAAACTGTACGTATTGAGTAGGTATATAACCAAGTATCAGATTGATCAGCATAAGGATAATACCAATAATAATATGATAATTAATTAGAAGAAACTGGTATTGATTCATTTCTTTTTCGATCGGGAATACCCAAGCTACAAAGGACCAAGCTAAATGTTTTAATACAAATACACCTGTAAGCACTCCAAAAATAGCGAAAATCTGTGCAGTAACACTTGCTGAAATCAATGGAACCGAGTAATAATGACAGAAAAAATAGGTAAATATTGAAAGATTAAATATCCAGAATATATATAGCAATATCATCGGTGCCAGATAAAAATTGCTGACCTCTCTGTAAAAAATATTCATCTGTTTCATATTCCAGACAGATCTGCTGATTTTTGTGAATACACTTCGTGACAATGATGTGATAACGGCTACAAATAACGCAGCTCCAAAATATATCCAGAACAGATCCTGTGACGGCACTTGTGATTTGTTGAAATGCAGGCTGACTGCTTTTTTAATCTTGGTACCACCTACAAGACTGATTTTTGGTTTTACCTCTCTTTTGTTAGGTATATCAAAAGGATTGACATTCTTATTGAGACTGTCTTGTACGGTCTTAGGCAGTCTGTAAGCAAAATCAAACGGATTCTGTGTCCTACCCTCAGGGATGGTAAAACACAAACTCAGGAACAAAGATAATAAGATGATTGTCGGTTTAGACATCAGCATCAATATTGAAGTGCAAAGTTAATTTTTTGTTTTACAGTAATATGTATTTATCTTTAACTATTCGTTGTAATAAAACATGGAGAATAAAGCAATAAATAGGCTGGTGATATTAGGCGTTATAGCCATTATCGGTATTCTTGCTATGCAGGTTTTTTGGATCACAAGCTTGTTGCAGTTCAGAAAACAAGAACTTGACCAAAGCATCCGTATTGCATTGATACAAGTAGCCAAGGACCTGGCTCGCTCACGTAAAGCAGAAATGCCAGCTAACACTCCTATTCAGTTACGAGGTGGCAATACCTATCAGGTAAACATAAATGATGTCATAGATGCCGGACTTCTAGAGTTTTTTCTAAGAAAAGAACTCACGAACAAAGGACTGAAACTTGATTTTGAATATACGGTTCATGATTGTAATACCAACGAAGTAGTTTATGGTAACACGGTTTTTCTTTCAAAAAATTCTGCCCAATCCAACAAATTAAAAAAACTGCCCAAATACAGCAAACTACTCTATTACTTCAGTGTCAGATTCCATTCTACCAATAAATACATACTTTCGAGCATTCAGCTGCCGGTTATTTTTACTTCGGTTCTTATTTTCATTCTTTTAGTATTTTCTTACACTCTTATCTTTATACTGCGTCAAAGAAGACTATCACAAATGCAGAAAGATTTTGTCAATAACATGACGCATGAATTCAAAACACCAATCTCAACAATTAAAATATCTGGGGAAGTTTTTCTTAATAATGATTATATCAAACAAGACACAAGGCTGGAAAGATACGCCAAGATAATAGTAGAACAAAGCAGTAGGTTGAATGAACAGGTAGAAAAAGTACTTCAAGTAGCAAAACTTGATAAATCAAGCGTTGATCTCGACACACGTACCATCAATCTACACAACCTCATACTTTCGGTAGCTGAAAGTTTCGAACTCCGGATACAAAATACAGGAGGCTCACTCGAACTACATTTAGCCGCAGCCGACCCTAACATCTATGCCGACTCGCTTCATCTTATCAATATGCTCAACAGTCTGCTTGATAATGCTATCAAATATTCAAAAGAAAATGTAAGAATTGACGTTCTAACCGGAGAAAATGACCGTGTCCTATATTTACAAGTAAAAGACAACGGTATTGGTATTTCAAAAGAAGACCAAAAGAAAATATTTGAAAAATTTTACAGAGTATCTACCGGCAATGTACATGATGTGAAAGGTTTTGGCCTCGGATTATACTATGTACACAGTATTTGTAAAGCGCATGGCTGGCCTTTGACCGTAGAAAGTGAAAAAGGAAAAGGCACCACATTTACCATTTCATTCAAAAAAAAGAAAACAAAGTAATATGAAACCAAGCATTCTATACGTAGAAGATGACCCTACTTTAAGCTTTGTCACCAAAGATAATCTTGAGATGCAAGGCTATTCTGTTACACATTGCGAAAACGGGAAAATCGCTATGGATGTTTTTGATCAATCAAAATTCGATTTGTGTATTCTGGATGTAATGATGCCAGAGGTGGACGGATTTGATGTGGCAGCCTTCATGAGAAAGAAAAATACTGAAATACCCATCATTTTCCTGACAGCCAAATCACTCAAAGATGACAAACTACACGGTTTGCGCATTGGGGCAGATGATTATATCACCAAGCCATTCAGTATTGAAGAGCTTCAGCTCAAAATCGAAATATTCCTCAAACGAAGTAAAGTGTATAAATCCGAAAAAACTGAATCTATCTTTAACATAGGCTTGTACAATTTTGATTTTAATAACCTCTCTCTTGTATCACCTCAAAAATCCAGAACACTCACCCAAAAGGAAGCAGATGTGCTTAGATATTTCATTATTAATAAAAATACAGTCATCAAACGGTCTGCGATTCTTGAAAATATATGGGGCGAAGACGATTATTTTCTGGGCAGAAGCCTTGATGTGTTCATCAGTCGACTGCGTAAATATCTGTCAGAAGACACGTCCATTACGCTCGAAAACATACACGGTGTTGGTTTTAGGCTAAAGGTTTAAATATCCGTCAACCCAATATTGTTACTGTATAATATGTTATTTTACAGGTATTTATATTTTTTTTAATGATATATTTTGAAATTGTCAACCTACTTATTATCAAAAGATTTGGGTTTTAACATGACAATGCTTTTAAATTTGCGCCTCTTAATGCGTAAATCATAAAATGAAAAGACTCGAAAACAAAATAGCAATCGTAACAGGTGGTGCATCCGGGATTGGAAAAGCTACTAGTATTAAGTTTCTACAGGAAGGTGCCAAAGTCATCATCTGGGATGTAGCCGAACAAAAAGCTCTGGAAACTGTAAAAGAACTTGCCCAGGATGGCAGTTCAATTGAGTTCATGAAGGTAGATACTACATCATTCGAAAATGTACAACAGGCAGCTCAGACTGTTGCTGACAAATATGGTCGTCTGGATATCTTGGTCAACAATGCAGGTGTAACACGTGATGCTACTCTCAAAAACATGACCGAAGAACAATGGGACCTTGTCATCAATGTCAACCTCAAGGGTGTTTTTAACTGTGCAAAAGCTGTAATGCCACACATGGTAGCCAATAATTATGGCCGAATAATAAATGCCGCGTCTGTAGTAGCTCTGTATGGCAACTTCGGTCAGACCAATTATGTGGCTACTAAGGCCGGTGTAATAGGCATGACCAAAACCTGGGCAAGAGAACTTGGCCGCAAAAACATAACCGTCAATGCAATAGCACCCGGATTTATAGCTACTGAAATGATGCTTACCATTCCTGAAAATGTACTACAGGGCTTCAAGGACAAAACTCCTCTTGCCCGACTTGGCAATCCATCCGAAGTGGCTAACGTATATGCTTTTCTGGCATCAGAGGAAGCTTCTTTTATATCGGGTACTGTCATCAGTGTTGATGGTGGCTTGGTAATATGATGAATATTGCCTGTAAGGGTTGCAACTCTCCTCTATAAAGCTCTATCTTTGTAAAATAATTTCAAAAACTGGGATATATGAGATTAATTATACTGTTAGGCTTATGTTCATTAATGATACTGTCTGCATGCAAGCAGGATAGTAAAGGAAATGATAGCGCAAGCTCCGGTGGCTCTAATCTTCCAATGCAAAACGAAAATTCAATGTCAGCTTCTCCGGGCAATAAAACCGCATTTGCCCCGGGCGAATTTGACCCTCGGCTTACTCAGGATGACCTGTCTAAGATGATGAAATATTTTGATGACCGTACACTGGGTTCATTTCAGTTTGACCCAAGAGGTTTTCTTTATCAAATGAAATCAGAAGGAAATGGTAAGTCGCCTCAGCTTGATGACCAAGTAGTAGTCAATTATGAAGGAAGGCTTATGGATGATAAAGAATTCGACTCTACATTCAAAACCGGCAAACCACTTACTTATCAAGTAGGTAAAATGATTCCCGGCTTTGATGCAGCCGTTATGTCACTCAAACCCGGTGGCAAGGGCCTCTTTGTGCTTCCTGCGTTCTTAGGTTACGAAAATAAGTCCGTAAAAGATCATACAGGAAATGAATTGATTCCGCCAAAATCTATTCTGGTCTTTACCATCGAGCTGGTTTCTGTTAAATAAGATATGACAGGAGTTCCGGTCATTTTTTACACCAAACTCTTTTTGTTGACTCTGTTGTTGACATCAATTTGTTCGTGTAAAAGTCGTAGCGGACTTCCTCCTGCTAATACTATATCAGATGATGTCTTCTACCAAAATATTGATTCATTCGCTGATACCAGGATAATCAAATACCAATGTCCTGCATTCGACAGACTCACTCCCAATCAACGACTCCTGGCATATTATTTGGTACAAGCCGGGCTTAGTGGTCGCGATATAATTTACGACCAAAATTATCAATTCAACCTTGTGCTTACACGAGTTCTTGAAAAAATTTACCTAAACCACAAAGGGAATAAAGATACAAAAGACTGGAAAAACTACGAACGCTATCTCAAACAAATTTGGGTTTCAAATGGCATTCATGATGCATTCACGGGTGTGAAAATTCAGCCACTTTTTACAAAAGAATATTTTACCAATCTAATGTCCGAAAGCCATGAAAGCCTTTCACCAGAATTGGTAAGCATCATGTTTGACCCAAGAAAAGATGCTCTACTGTGCAACAACGACCCTGCAGCCGATCAGATACGCACTTCTGCTGTCAATTTCTATAACCACGAGCTTACTGAGGCTGATATCGAAGTATATTACAGAAATAATGAACACAAAAATAAAAATGGTAAACTGACACTCAGTACGGATGGGTTCGTCAAAGAAATATTCTGGAAAACTGGTGGTATGTATGCTGGTGCCATTCGGCAAATAATTTATTGGCTTGAAAAAGCTGCAGCAATTGCCGAAAATAAACAACAAGAGCATTCCTTCCGCCTTTTGATCGAGTATTTCAAAACTGCTGATCCGGGCGTGTTAGAAAAATATGAAAAAGCTCGTGCCGCTATAGACAATAATAAAATTGATTTCCAAATCGGATTCAATGATATTTCCCATGATCCGCTTAAACTGAAGGCAGGGTTTGTGACTCTAGTTTATATCAAAGATGACATATCTGCACGACAGATAAAAATGCTCCGTGACAGTATTCAATTCTTTAAAGATTTTGCTGCTTTAGCACTTCCGGCTCAAGACCTGCAGACAAAGGGCGTGGATAATTCATTTGAACTGTTAAGTGCCGGAGGAAGCTATGCCCCGGCTTGGCGAAAAAATCAGCTACCCAACTATTTTACAAACATCAATAAAGCCATTGTATATACCGAAAGCAAATCGCTGGCCAGAGAATTTGCTCCAAGCCCGGAAATATACTCAGGATTAGTGAAATATACTGCCGAAGCCTCGAAATTTTTTCAGTGGATCAGGAATATTTTTTTGCCTGACAATCAAAATATTTCAACCAAACCAGAGTGGGAAAATCTCAACATCATCGATTATGCCAAAGCCGATCTTCAGGCGTTGTATATGATATTTGATCCAATGATTTTCAAACGACGATTGTTGGGTGATGAACAGGCTGCCCGCACCATGTACGACCATTACATCACCAAAAGTCTGTTGGTGCAGCTTCATGACACAGAACCCGGCAAAAACATTACAAACCCCGAGTTGAGAGCAAAACAGTTGGTCGCAACCATGGCTTTTGAAAAAGGACAAAGTAAAAACATCATTGTAAAAGAAAAAATAAACGGAAAGACATACTTCAGGATAAATAATTATAAAGGTCTGAGACAAATATTTGGACAGTTGTTAAAAGATCTGAACAATATAAGTGATGATAATGGAGCGCTCCGCTCAATATTGGTAGAAAAATACGGGACCACAGCAGACCAACAGTTGATGGCAGAAGTAAACGCCAGAATCAACTCTATAGGTTTTTCTTTCCATCCGGCTTTCATACAGCCTGTTTTCGAGCCAATCAAAAATGCCAATGGTCAAATCGTTGACGTCCAAATCCTGTACCCCGATAATTTCAATTCACAAATGTTGTTCTTTTCAGAAAAATATCGTTTGCTCCCCAATAGCAATTAGTTCAATTGACACCAAAAAACCAAATCGGCTTCCTGTTTGCATGGTTGGATTTTCCAAAGAATTTTATACATTTGATGCTTTATAAAAATTACCGGAATGAAATCACGACATGTTGCTGGTGTACTTTTGTTATTGCTGTTTCACATTTCATCAAATGCTCAACAGACTTTTCCAATAAACGGCATTTCGGACGAAAGAGAAAATTATTATGCCTTTACTAATGCCCGGATATACAAATCTTATAATACCTTCATAGATTCGGCTACACTCATTATTCGTAAAGGGAAAATCGTGTCAGTTGGTAAAAATCTGAATGTTCCTAATGATGCTGTGGTGGTCGATCTTGGTTTTAAAACAATATATCCCGGTTTTATCGATATTTATACTTCCTATGGTATGCCAGAGTCAAAGCCCTCAAAGGGTTTTGAATATGGAAGAAATTCTAATCTGTTGCCTGACAGAAAGGGCGCCTATGCCGGCAATGATGCACTAAAGTGTGAATTCTCAGCAATCGATCATTTCACCACAGATGTCGGTAAAGCTAAGCAATACCTCGAAGCAGGCTTCTGTGCTGTCAATACACACCGTATGGATGGCATATCGCGTGGTTCATCTGCCCTGGTTTCTCTTGCAGACCAAAGAGAAAATCTGCTGATCATCAAAGATAAAACAGCACACCATCTGTCGTTCAGCAAAGGCTCAAGCACTCAAGCTTATCCGGGCTCACTAATGGGAATCATTGCTGTACTACGACAAACATACCTTGATGGAGAATGGTACGCCAGGTCAGGCTACAAAGAACAATACAATCTTACACTGGCCTCATGGAATGATCTGCAGAAACTACCTCAGATAATAGAATGTAATGATAAACTGAATGAACTTCGAGCCCTAAAAATAGCTGAAGAATACAACAAATCATACATTCTCAAAGGTGGCGGCAACGAGTATCAACGTATTGATGAACTAAAAGGCAAAGCAACACAAATCATTCTGCCTGTTAATTTCCCTGATGCCTATGATGTGGAAGACCCGAACATTGCCGACAGAATAAACCTCACAGATATGCGGCATTGGGAGTTGGCACCGTCCAATCCGAAAATAGTATCGGATGCAGGTATCGAAATCACATTGACAACATCAGGTTTGGATAAAATTTCATCATTCAAATCCAAAATTCTGGAATGCCTGAATAGGGGAATGAGCAAAGAAGCCATACTAAAAGCCATTACCTACAATCCTGCCAGCTGGCTTGGTGCACTTGACAAAATCGGAGCCCTGGATGCCGGCAAATTAGCCAATTTTTTCATCTGTGATGGGGACTATTTTGATAAAAACTCCAAAATACTGCAGACCTGGTCTAATGGCGAACCTACCGTCTTTTCTGAAACTACAGATGCCATAAGACCCGGCAAATACAAGCTAAGTATAAATAACGACCCCATACGGATTCTGGTTTTTGAAAAAGATGGCTTGAAATACAAATCATTTATACAGGTAAATGACACAAGCAAAATAAATGTGAACAATACCATCAACCGTAATATTATCACCTTGAGCTTCGTACCTGATCAGAAAACCAAAAAATTCATAAGGCTCAACGGAACAGCTTACCCTGACAAACTCATCGGCTCAGGCTATGACATTACAGGAAACGCCATTAACTGGAAGGCTGATTTCATTTCAGATATAGAAAAATCAACTAAACCATCGGTAACCGATACAACCAACAACGTGCTGGTTTCTACCATTGTCTATCCATGGGATGGATATGGATGGAAGGAAAAACCAGTGCAAAAAGATTATCTAATCAAAAATGCAACCATCTGGACCTGCGAAAAAGAAGAGGTACTCAAAGGTTATGATTTATTGATAAAAAACGGAAAAATTGATAAAATTGGCAAAAATCTGAGCTTCAAAGGCGCTATTGAAATCGATGCAAGTGGCAAACATGTAAGTCCGGGTATCATAGATGAGCATTCACACATTGCCATACAGGGTGGTGTCAACGAATGTACCCAGCCCAATACTGCTGAAGTGCGTATAGGTGATGTTGTCAACTGTGACGATGTCAATATTTACAGGCAGCTTTCAGGTGGTGTAGTGGCAGCACAATTACTTCATGGTTCGTGCAATCCTATCGGTGGACAATCCGCCATCATCAAGCTCAGGTGGGGATATGCACCAGAAAAAATGAAAATAGAAAATGCTGACGGGTTTATAAAATTTGCATTAGGAGAAAATGTTAAAAATTCGCGATCTTCTTTTAATACACGTTATCCTGATACTAGAATGGGTGTCGAACAGATTTACCGTGATGCCTTCACCCGTGCACAGGAATACCTTGCAGCCAAAAAGAATAACACACTTTTGGCCAGCCAAAGAAAAGATATTGAGCTCGAAACACTTGTCGAGATTCTTACAAGTAAACGCTTCATCACCTGCCATTCCTATGTTCAGTCTGAAATAAATATGCTCATGCATGTAGCCGATGACTTCGGATTTAAAGTCAATACTTTTACTCACATACTCGAAGGTTACAAAGTAGCAGATAAAATGAAAAAACATCAGGCAGGAGCATCCACCTTCGCCGATTGGTGGGCTTATAAATATGAAGTGATAGATGCCATTCCACACAACAGTGGCATTCTGCATGACATGGGTATTACTACAGCAATAAATTCGGATGATGCCGAAATGGCCAGGCGTCTCAATCAGGAAGCAGCCAAAGCCATAAAATACAGTGAAATGTCACCAACTGAAGCCCTGAAAATGGTAACCATCAACCCGGCAAAACTTCTGCACCTCGATGCTAGAATGGGAAGTATCAAGGAAGGAAAAGATGCCGACATCGTTATCTGGTCTGCTTCACCATTGAGTATATATGCTATTGCCGAAATTACTTTTGTTGATGGCATTAAATTCTTTGACCGGAATGAAATGGAACAACAGAAAAAACTGATAGATGAAGAAAGAAATGCCTTGATACAAAAAATGTTGGCTTTTAAAAAATCGGGCGGCAAAACCGAATTGTTTACATCAGCTAAAAAGATACAGTACCATTGTGATACTATAGGCGAAGGAAAAGAAGAATCAATCGAAAACCATTGAAGAAATATAATATCAAGTGAAATCAATACTAATATTGCTGCTTTTCATCGGACAATCATTGTGCTCCTATACACAAAATGTAGGTGCTTTGCCCCAACGTATGCCTGTAGCCATCAAAGGTGCTACCATTCATTGTGCCAATGGTAAGACAATACAATCGGGCGTCATCGCGTTCGAAGCCGGAAAAATAACCATACTTGAGGATATGCGCTCAAGCAAAATCCTCAATCAAGATAAATATGAATGGATAGATGCTACCGGTAAGCATATTTACCCCGGACTCATTGCCCTGAATACACAATTAGGGCTAAGTGAAATAGAGTCTATAAAGGCTACCAATGATTTTTCTGAAATAGGCTCTTACAATCCAGAAGTGAGAGCACTGGTGGCATACAATACTGATTCAAGAGTTACACCTACAGTCAGGAGCAACGGCATATTTCTAACACAAACAGCTCCGGTAGGTGGTGTTATCTCTGGCATGTCTTCTGTGATGATGCTTGACGGCTGGAACTGGGAAGATGCTGTCTATAAAGCAGATGATGCAATCTTTATGTACTGGCCATATCTTAACAGTCCTTCAAGAGGAAGCAACAACGATGCCGCCAAGCAAAATCCAACAGAACAGTTCGAAAATAAGATACGTGAATTAAAGTCCTTCTTTGACCAAGCTTATGCCTATTCGGCAAAAATCAACCCACAACCTCGAAACCTGAAATTCGAATCATTGATTCCGGTATTCAAAGGTGAGCGAAAAATCTGGGTTCGTGCACATGATGTCATTGAAATACAGTCGGCTGTACAGTTTTTCGAACCATATAGCATCAAACCTGTGATCGTAGGCGCTCAGGAAGCCTGGAAAATTACAGATTTTCTAAAAGAAAAAAATATACCGGTAGTATTAAGTGAAACACACAGACTGCCTATGTATGAAGATGATAATATCGCACAACCTTTTAAAACACCTGCAATACTTGCCGACAATTCTATTCTGTTTTCAATATCAGTAGATGGATTCTGGCAAGTAAGAAATCTGCCCTTCCAGGTTGGTCAGGCGATACCTTACGGACTTGACAAAGAGACTGCTCTCAACTGCATAACCATCAATGCCGCAAAGATTCTGGGCATCGACAGAAGTACCGGATCTCTCGAAGTTGGGAAAGATGCTACCTTACTTATCTCAGAGGGTGATATTTTTGACATGATGAGCAGCAAAGTTTCGATGGGTTTTATTCAGGGCCGCAAAATCGACCTCAGCAACAAACAAAAGGTACTCAATAGTATTTATCGAAAAAAATACAACCTTGAATAAATGTTAACAAAGCATTAATGACTTTGTTAAACGAATTTATCAATAAAGATTTTCGTTTGTAATATTAAAATTAACTACATGACTCGACTTCTGTTATTTGCTTTTGTTGTTTGGACTTTTCCATTATGGTCTCAAGACAAATTGATGAACATTGAGATTAACGGTAAAAGCGTTCCGGTTCTTATATCAGACGGTGACACTATGATGATATTCGATCTTAAAGAAGTACATGTAAAAGCACCTCATATATTCAATAATGTATCAGACGAATTTCTGTATAAACGGTACAAACGATATGCCATTGCAGTGTTTCCTTATGCAGTCAAAGCAATTAAAGTTTTCCGCGCTATGGAAAATGATACAAAATATATGACTTCCAAAGAAAAAAAGAAGTACATTAAGAACCTTGACAAAGAGTTGCAGAAAGAATTCGAAAAACCTTTGAAAAATCTCTCAAAAACACAGGGCAAGATTTTAATTAAAATGATAGAAAAAGAACTTGACACACCAATGTATTCTCTGGTTAAGGATTTGCGAGGTGGTTTTTCTGCCTTTTATTGGAATATGTCCGGTTCGTTTTACGGGTATCACCTTAAAGATGGTTATATAGTAGGTGCCGATCCTATACTTGATCTGGTCCTGGATGATTTTGATATTGACTATACCATCCGACAAGAAGAGAATTTTAGTACAAAATAATGTTCGACCAAGAGAGGTACAGCAGGCAGTGTTTATTTTTTTATTAGCTTTGCACTTCAATGCACGATCATGCAAAGGTATCAAAACCCAAGTCTGATTCTCGAATCGGCTAATATTAAAGGTGGAAAAGTACATTGGACCTGTCCGTCAAATATTGCACTTATCAAATATTGGGGCAAACACGGCCTCCAATTACCCAAAAATCCGAGCATAAGTTTTACACTTGACAATGCCGTCACTACTACAAGTGTATCCTATGTGGCTAGTAATGACAACCGCATATCTTTTGACTTGATTTTTAACAATAGCCGGAGAGATGATTTTAAACCAAAAATCCAAACTTTTCTGGAAAGAATATCCGTTATTTTTCCTTTCCTGAAACAATTACATCTTACTATAGAAAGTACAAATTCATTTCCACACAGTACCGGCATTGCATCTTCTGCATCGTCAATGGGTGCACTCGCACTGTGTCTTTGTACACTCGAAGAGAAACTTTTCGGTACCTCTATGCCCAAAAACGAATTTTACAGAAAGGCTTCTTACATTGCCCGCGTAGGGTCGGGCAGCGCTTCCCGTTCGGTATATCCGGTTGCGGCTTTGTGGGGCGAATTTGCCGATATCAAAGATTCATCCGACGAGTATGCCATCCCGGTACAGGATTTGCTCCATCCCGTATTCCAGTCATTCCAAGATCACATTCTGATAGTAAGTGCAGAAGAGAAGTCCGTATCGAGTACTATAGGGCATGCTTTGATGGACGGTAACATATATGCCGATAGCAGATACCAACAGGCTAAATCAAGATTACATTTTCTGATGCCGGCTTTAAAATCAGGCGACCTCGAAACATTCGGTAAAATACTTGAAGATGAAGCACTTACACTTCACGCCCTGATGATGACATCCAACCCTTCATACTTGTTGATGCGATCAGGAACCCTCTCTATTATTGAAAAATTAAGAACTTTCAGGATGTCCACCAATATCCCTGCATACTTCACCTTAGATGCCGGACCAAATGTCCATTTATTATTTCCGGAAAATTATACTGAGATAATGAGTGACTTTATCCAAAATGAATTGTCTCAATATTGCAATGGAAATATAATAAATGACAAGGTTGGATTGGGTCCGAAAGTATGATAGCATAAATTTTACATAATAAATTTGCATCTTTTGTATTAATTAACCGTTATCTTTGTGCAATTAAACAATTATTCTTATTCTATTACTTAATTTATCAATTATGAAAACATTATTGTTGACTTTATTAACTGTGTTTACCTTAGCCTTTGCCAATGCTCAGGCAAAATGGGAACTTGGCGGACAAGTAGGCGTAATGGGTTATCAGGGAGACCTAAACCCAAATAAATACATGGATTTCAATACTTTGAAGCTGGATTATGGCCTATTTTTGAAGAGAAACTTCAGCAAAACAATAGGTCTAAAATTAAATTACCTTGGTGGTCAGGTAGCAGGTGATGACACTAAATGGAATGCTGAAAGAAAAACAAGAGCACTTAAAGCAAAAACTTCCGTAAATGAGTTGTCTCTATTACTTGACTGGGATATTTTAGGTAAGAGCAGATACCGCGAGGATGGAACATTCCGCAAAAGATTCAGTCCATACCTGTTTGCAGGAGTAGGTGCTGCATTTGTCGGATTGCCAGAGGTTAATTATGGACATCCGAACACTCCCGGTGGCGACCCTGATTACCCGAACAGACCTAATCTGGCAGGAATAGCCAAAGATCAAGCCGCCACAAAGCCATCTGTAGATTTTACCGTTCCATTTGGTGCAGGTGTCAGAATTGATCTCTCACGTCAGTGGGTACTTGGTGCAGAATATGGTCTGAGACCAGTTTTCGATGATTACCTTGATGGCATCAAAGAAGGAGGCAATAACACAGATGATGACTGGTATAGTTCACTTGGACTCAACCTCTCTTATCGTTTTGGTCAAAAAGATACAGACAAAGACGGTATCATCGACAAGAAGGATGCGTGCCCATTAGTACCAGGTCTGGCACAGTTCAATGGTTGCCCGGATACAGACGGAGATGGCATAGCTGATATCTCTGATGCTTGCCCTAACGTAGCAGGTCTGGCACAATTCAATGGTTGTCCTGACAAAGATGGTGATGGTATTGCCGACAAAGATGATGCTTGCCCGGATGTAGCAGGTATTGCACAATTCAACGGTTGCCCGGATACAGATGGTGACGGTATTCCTGATAAGGACGATGCTTGTCCTACGGTTAAAGGTATTGCACAGTTCAAGGGATGCCCGGATACAGACGGTGACGGTATTCCTGACAAGGACGATGCTTGCCCTACAGTTAAAGGTATTGCACAGTTCAATGGTTGCCCGGATACAGACGGTGATGGTATTCCTGACAAAGACGATAAGTGCCCTACTATCGCAGGTACAAAAGCCAACAACGGCTGTCCTGAGATGAAGCAAGAAGTAGTACAAGCTATCAACCTGGCCGTTAAGAATATCCAGTTCGAAACCAACTCAGATGTGTTAAGAGCTGAATCTGTACCTGTAGTTACTCAGCTGGCAGAAATACTGGCTCAATACCCTAACTATAATGTTAACATCTCCGGTCATACTGATTCTGATGGAAATGATAAGGCAAACCTAATGTTATCTGAAAAAAGAGCTAACAAATGTGTCGAATTCCTTACTTCAAAAGGAATAGCGGCATCAAGGCTTACCGCTAAGGGTTATGGCGAAACTAAACCTATTGCCACCAACAAAACAAAAGCCGGAAAGCAAGCAAACAGACGTGTAGAATTTGAATTAGTAAAAACAAACTAATCCTCTTTCACTATTAATAATAACAAAAAGCCTCTTCAACTTTGGAGAGGCTTTTTGCGTTATAATGAAAAAACTATTGGATAAATTGATCACTCGTATTGTTTTTGTATTCACCATGTTTTTCAACTTTGCCTGTCAGTCACAAAGACCTGACACAGGTTTTTTGGTTAAGAACCGTGATTTTGACAATAAGCTCAAATCACTTCTTTCATTCAACGTGCCTATAATAGGTGTAGAAGAAGTATCTGCGCATCTGTCTCACTACACATTACTCGATGCACGTGAAAAATCAGAATATGATGTTTCGCACATCCAAGGTGCTATACACACAGGATACGACAAATTTGATTTAGGAATTTTAAAAAATATTCCTAAAGATGCTGCTATTGTCGTCTATTGCTCAGTAGGATACCGAAGCGAAAAAATTTGTCAAAAACTTATCAAGCTTGGGTATAAAAATGTAAAAAACCTCTACGGAAGTATATTCGAGTGGACCAACCGAGGATTGACACTGTATGACTATAATGAAAAGCCTACATCAAAGATACACACCTACAATAAAGATTGGAGCAAATGGGTGGACAATCAAAAAATGACCAAAGTCTGGTGAAATAATATTCTCAGACTTGTGACTCCCAAATGTCTGATTTTATTAGCTTTATTTCATCCGGGAAAAATATAGTGGCAGTCTTTTCAAATGAAGTGGTATAGTCAGAGACAAAAAATTTATCGTTCTTTTCAGGTTTTTCCAGAGCCATTATTTTTTCCTTTTGCAGTATCCGCTTTAACTTAAGAGCTACCACTTCGGCTGAGTCGAGTATCTGCACATCATCAGAATAAAATGAGGCTATCTGGTGTTTGATGAGCGGATAATGTGTACAAGCAAGTATCAGGGCGTCTATTTCGCGGAGTTGCGGTAGAAGTAAATAGTTTTCAAGTACTGCATGACTGATTGAATTATCATAAAAGCCTTCTTCAATCATAGGGGCAAGCAATGGTGTGGCCACTGCAGCATATTTCAGCTCAGGTTTTCGTCTTGTAAATTTTTCCTGATAAACGCCCGAAGCAACAGTAGTCTTTGTGGCAATGATACCTACGTTGTGAATACTACTGTCATCAACCACTCTTTCTATCATCGGGTCAATAACATTGATCACAGGTATTTGTCCGCGTAGTTCATCTCTAAGATATTCATAGGCTGCAGCTGATGCAGTATTGCATGCAATGACGATGGCTTTACAATGCTGATCTTCTATCAGAAAGCGTGCTATTCGTACTGCATATTTCCTAATTAATTCTATTGATTTATCGCCATAGGGCATGTGACCCGTATCACCAAAATATACTATATTTTCTTCAGGTAATAAACGCATAACGGCACTGGCAACTGTAAGGCCGCCAATGCCGCTATCAAATATACCTATCGGTTGGTTATTAAATATCAAGTTGTTTACAGACCTAATTTTTTCTTAACAAGTGCTGTCACATCAGCAGATGGGTCAGCGTATAATAACACATTGGTGCTTGCATCAAACACATAAGCATAGCCACTCTCCTTTGCCACATCATTTATTGCTTTATTCACCTTGTCAAGAATAGGCTGAAGGAGCTCTTCTCTCTTTTTTGACATTGCCTGGGTTGATTCCTGCTCGAACTGTGTTATTTTGGCTTCATCATCTTTTAGCTTTTGTGATTCCATCTCCAGTTGTTTTGGAGAATACTCACCATTCTTTTCTTTAGTAGCCAGTTCGGCATATTTTTGCTGAAATGCTGTAACCATTTCTTCACCCTTCTTTTTAAGCTGATTTTGCAACACGTTCAGCTCAGAGTCAGCTGCCTTTACCTCAGGAAGTTCAGTAAGTAGTGCCGCTGAATTGACAAAACCAAACTTTTGTGCCTGTACCAATTGGGTTCCCATTAATATCAAGCTAAAAACCAATAAACCTGTTATCCTCTTCATTCTACTGTTTGTTCGTTTAATAAAAATATTATAATGATTTGATTAACGCTGCAATGCTTTAACAATGTCGTCTGTGAGATCAAATTTTGCTCCTGAAAAAACAATACCTGCTGTGCCTTTATCAAAAATAAAATCATATCCCTTCTCACCGGCATATTTTTCGATGGCATTGTAAACTTTCTCCTGTATCGGTTTTACGAGTTCTTGTCTTTTTTGAAACAATGCTCCGTCTGTACCAAATTTTTGCTTTTGGAGATCCCTTACTTCCTTCTCTTTCTGTGTTATCTCTTCCTCTCTTTGTTTTTTGGCGTCTTCGCTCAATAATACTTGCTCTGCCTGGTACTTGTTGTACATACCTTTTATTTTATCATACTCTTGAGCAATCTCTTGTTTCCATTTAGAAGCTATATTGTCCAGTTCAGTTTGGGCAGCTTGATATTCATTCATGCTGTTGAGTATTTTATCTATGTCAACATAGGCAAATTTTTGTGCTGACAATCCGGTGCTGATGACCGCTGTAAAAAGGAATGCAAAAAACCACTTCATAACTTTAAATTTTTTGATTTTAAAAATCGGTGTAAAAATAAGATTTTTCCATAAGATTGAGACCATTCTCTCAATACTATATACGAATTAATGCTTTTCTTTGTAAAAAAGTCGTCTCCGGTTTCTGATTTAACGGTTGATTAACCAAAAAATCATGTGTATTAACGCTTATTAACAATAATAATTTTAACGATCTCTGTGTTTGTTTTGCAAATGACAAATCTTGATGAAATATGGCAAAAGCACTAAACAATAAACCAAAAACTAAAATAAATGTACAACTTCCATCTTCCCGTTTAGCGGCTGTGGTGCTGGCATTTATAGGTATGTTGTGTTATTTTAACACACTTGGGCACTTGTTTACCCTTGATGATTTTTCTGTCATAAAGGATAATTTTGTCACTAAACAAGGTCTCGCCGGTATCCCTACCATTCTCACTACCGATTACCGCTATGGTTATTGGGTTAGCGGTGGTACTCTTTACAGACCTCTTTCGCAGATCATGTTTGCCATCGAATGGGCTCTGGCCCCCGATTCTCCGTTTATCGGGCATTTTGTTAATGTGGCATTATTCGGGCTCACGATTTTTGTCTTGTTTTATTTAATGAAAAATTACCTGACCCAATCCTCAGTATGGCTTAGTGCGGGTATTTGTCTGCTGTTCGCTACGCATCCCATGCATGCTGAGGTAGTTGCCAATATCAAGAGTAGAGACGAGATCCTGGGGCTGCTGTGCAGTTTGGGTGCACTATATTATTACATGTTGAGTTATTCGCATCGTGGTATCAAGTATTCCTTACTTGGGTTTGTACTGTATCTATTAGCTATGTTCTCAAAAGAAAGTGCGGTAACATTTCTTGCTGTTTTTCCAATTACTGCTTATTTCTTTACCAATGCAGGCTGGCAGGATATTCTGAAAAAATCATGGCCACTCGTTCTTCCGGTTGTCATCTATCTTATCGTTCGCCAAAGTATTATTGGTAGTAATATCAGTCTCGAACAAACTTCTGTATTAGACAATTTTTTGATGGCAGCCGACAATCCTTTTACCAGAATGACGAGCGCTGTGATGATGCTTGGTTATTATATCAAATCCTTTTTATTTCCACTAACACTCAGTCATGAATACGGATTTAATCAGATAGCTATGGCAGGTATCACCGATTGGCGGTTCTTACTCAGCTTGCTGGTGCATGTTGCTATGGTTTGGTACATATTGAGATATATAAAACAAAAGCGGCTTAGTGTTTATGGTTTGCTGTTTTATATCATAACGATGAGTATAGTGAGCAACATATTTATCACCATTGGTACCAGCTACGGCGACCGACTGTTTTATACTCCTGGTCTTGGGCTTATGATATTTGTGTGTGCCGCATTGTACGAGTATTTTTTAAGAAACAAACAAGAGACATCTTTCAACCATCTGGCACCTGGTTACAAATGGCCACTTATCGTTGTTTCGGTTCTGTTTGCAAGTAAAACATTTTCAAGAAATGCAGCTTGGTACGACAGTTATACTCTTTATAAAACAGATATCGAACACGCACCCAATAGTGCCAAAATGAGATACCACTTTGCTCTCGAGACAGGCAAGAAAGCAATGGAAGAAACAGATGCTGCAAAACAAAAAGAATGGCGATTAATGGCAATTGCCCAAGATACCAAAGCGCTCGAGATATTCCCTAAGTATAATGACGTTTTTGCTCACCTTGGTCTTATGTATTATCACCTGAAAGACTACTCAAAAGCCATTAATAATTATACCGAAGCCATAAAACTGGGTGCTAAAGATGCAAAAATGTTCAGCAACATGGGTACACTTTACTCAGAAACAGGAGATAATAAAAAGGCAATGGAATATTACAAAAAGGCTGTAGAACTCGACCCGAGATTTGTAGATGCTCGTAGAAACCTTGGCTGCTTGATGGCTATCAACCGTGACTTCCCAAATGCCATCAAAGAGTTTGAAAAGGCGTTGGAGTATGACCCCAATAATGCAGATATCTTGTTTTTTATGGGTTCTGCTTACCGTGATGGAGGAAACCCAAAAAAAGGAAATGAAATACTGGAGGAAGCCTACCGCCTAAAACCCGAACTACGTAAGTAGTCCTGACATCAAAGATAACGCATCACTGTTCTGAATGCAAGAACTTTCTCGCCATAGCGCTGTATGTGTTCGCGTTGGTATGTCGGAGCATATTCGGCCTGATATCTTTCATACTCATCCATATTGTCAAAAAAATACTGCACTATAAAAGTACTGCCAGGTGATTCGTCATAGAAAGGAGAATTGGTAAGCAACAGCATTTTATAGTCCTTGAATATCCCGCAACTCAACACCTCCGGTATGTGGATGTCTTTCATCCAGATAAGCCAGTCTTCTTCTATCGACGGGTCCACTTTTAACGTTACGTTATAGATGTACATTTATTTAATAGCTTAAGTTTTGATTGGTTTATTGAAATATTTTATCACCCCTCAATTGTCTGAAGCGCTTACGAGCATCAGTAGCGAGTATGCTGTTCGAATAATTCATAAAGAGTTTTTCGTACAATTCCTTGGCTTTTTCCTTATCATTGAGTGCATTTTCATACAGATCGGCCATTTCGAACAGTGCATTGTCTGCCCTTATGTCTTCAGGGAATTTTTCTACCACATAACTGTACATTTCTATAGCCTTGGTATAATCTTTTCGCTTGGTATAAATCTTTGCTTTCAAATAGGCAATATCATCGAGCAAGCCATGTTCTGGATAATTAGTACTAATAGAATCAAGTTTGCTGAATGCCTCATCTATCTTATTCTGAAATACGAGAAGCTCAGCTTGGGCATACATGGCGAGCGGTTTGGTAATAGAGTCAAGACCAACATTGTCAAGGATAAAGACCGACAAGTCTATTGCATCATTTGAAATGAGTTTTGAAGTCGATGCTTTCAACACATCGAATTGGGCCTGAGCCCAGTCAAAATCACCATTGTAATATGATAATTTTGCATTCCGGAATCTGGCTTCGTGCCCTAGTACATCTTCACCAAAATCTTTATCTACCTGCGAATAGAGCAAGGTTGCTTCCCACACTTCACCTGTCATGAGATAAAAATCGCCTAGTTGTAGCTTAGCTTCTGCCTGAATGTTCCTGTTGATGCCCTGCAGATTAATCATTTCATTCAATATGCTGATAGCCTTTGGCAGATTATTGAGATATAATCCTTCCATTGTAGCCCATTCTAGCATAATCTGACTTGTCTGAAAATTTTTACCCGAAGTTTCAATAAAATTTTCATAGTCTGCCTCTATCTGTTTCAGATCTTCCTGGGTGTAATTATATGTATCCGTTATTTTTAACCTTCTTGCTTTAAGTTGTTCTTTCTTTGCTTCAATATAATAAGGGCTAATCTTACCTTTCTCTGTAATGATGTAGGTAAATGCATCAATAGCGGCGTCGTAATCTTTTTGCAAAAGTGCAGTACTGCCCAGCTGGTATATTTTCGATCCATTGCCCTGAAGCCTTTTGTCAATGGATTTGGTATAGCGCAGAGCACTTGCGTAGTTCTTCCGCTGCATATACTGCCATACGAGCATTTCAACATAGTCAAGATTATCAGGATTTTCCTGTATTTTTTCCAGCAACTGTGCCTGCAGCTCATCATATTCTTTGTCGGTAAACGAATTCTGAAAAAATGTTTGGAGCGAAACCTTCAGATTGGTGTCAAGCGACAAGGCATACAGATAATACTGAATCATTTTGGCTGTATCACCCTTGCGGAAATACAAATCTGCAAGGCTATAGGAAAAGATGCTCTTGTTGTTGAGCAGTTTACTTCCTTTCTCGTATGTTTCTATGGCTTTATCGTAGTTGGCAAGTGTAACAAAAGCATTGGCAAGTTTGATGATGCTGCCTTGGTCTGCAGGAAGCTCTTCAACAGCTTTGGTATATTGTGCCTCAGCTTCTTCTTTTCTGTTTTGTCTTTCGAGCAATTTGCCAAGACTCACATAATATGAGACTTCCTTAGGAAATTTTTTTATTTGTTTGCGGATGGCTTTTTCACCAGACTCGAAATCCTGTAAGGCCATCAGACATTCGATGTACTTATTGAAATAATATTCATTGTTTTCGTTCTGCGAAAGCAATTTTTGGTAAAGGGTAGCAGCTTTTTCGTACTCACCGGTGCTGTAATATTGCTGAGCGAGTTTTACTTCCTGAGCTTGTAGCCCTAATGAAACCAATAAAAAGAAAAATATGATGAAATAACGCATTTTCAGAATGACATACTTATTCATCGTACAACGCAACAACCATGCTAAAAGTTGTATTTTAACAATGTCTTATCACAGAACCAAACAAATAACCCATTTGGTAACCAAAACAGTATCAATTTATTTGTTTGAAAACTTTTAAGCTGCAAAGTAATTAATTGACCAATGCTGCATAAGCATCAGCATCAAGTAAGCCGTCAATCTCTGACTTATCCGATATTTTTACTTTGATAATCCAGCCTTCACCATAAGGGTCTGAATTGATTAAAGCAGGATCATCACCACCTGCTTCACTTATTGCTTCATTGAGCTCCAAGACTTCTCCAGTTATCGGCATGAACAGATCTGATGTTGTTTTTACAGCTTCTATTGTTCCGAATACATCTCCGCTGTTGACGACCTCTCCTACGGTTTCAACCTCGACATAAACGATATCGCCCAATTCACTTTGTGCAAATTCTGTAATACCTATGAAAGCGAAATCGCCTTCAATACGTATCCACTCGTGTTCTTGCGTGTATTTCAGTTCGGCTGGAAAAGTCATATCTTATGTTTTAATTGATGATATAATTAATAATTTTTTAACTCAGCAAAGCTAACTAAATATCAGAATAATGTTGAATAATATTTGTAAAACATTAGACTCCTTTATTACGATTTTGTAGCCAATTGATTAGCAACAAAAGTATGTAACCACTTTGTAGATACTGATTTTGGCCGTTCGAGTCCCAGGCTTAATGCTCTGCTCCAACATAATGAAGCCAACACACCGAGAGATCTTGATACTCCAAACAGTACTGTATAGAAGTTGTGCTCTTTCAAGCCATAATAAACCAAAGACGCACCCGAATGTGCATCGACATTAGGCCAAGGATTCTTAACTTTACCGGTTGATTCAAGCATAGGTGGTGCTAACCTGAACAATTGCCAAACCACATTGAGCAGATTCGACTTTAGTCCGTATTCTTCTGCAAACTGTTTTTGTACCAAGAATCTTGGGTCTGGTTTTCGAAGTACGGCATGACCATAACCAGGTACTACACGTCCGCCAGCCAAGGTCGCCTTTATGTATTCTTCTACTTGCTTGTCTGAAGGTGTCTCAGTACCAAGTATATCCATCATTTTAATAATCCATGAAATTACTTCCTGGTTGGCCAAACCGTGAAGTGGGCCGGCAAGTGCATTCATACCACCAGCCAGTGAAAGGTAAGAATCACTAAGCGTTGAACCTACAAGATGGGTAGTATGTGCTGAGGCATTACCGCCTTCGTGGTCACCATGTATGGTTAGGTACAGTCGCATCAACTCCTTAAACTCAGGATTTGAAATGCCCAACATGTGTGCAAAGTTACCTGCCCAGTCCAATGTGATATCAGGGCTGATGTGTTTGCCATTGTGAAATGATCTACGGTAGATATAAGCGGCCAGCCGTGGCAATTTGGCTAACAGGTTCATGGTATCTTCATAAGTAGCATTCCAGTATTCGTTTTTATTCATACCTTCTGCATGCCTTCTTGCAAAAATACTTTCTGTCTGTAGAGCCGAAATACCAATGCTGAACTGAGTCATCGGGTGTGTTGAAGTAGGCAATGCATCAAGTGCTTTGAAAACGTGTTCGGGAATCAGGCTTCTTCTCACCCACTGGTCGGTAAGCCAAAGTGCCTCAGCTTGAGTAGGTATTTCATCTACAAGCATAAGCCAGAACAATGATTCGGGAAGTGGTTCTGTGCCGCCGTTGAATTTTGGTAACTGCTCACGTAGCTGGAAGATATCGTATCCGCGGATTTTTATTCCGAGGTCAGCATCGAGTTCTGATGTTTCCCAAAGTAGTGACTTCACGCCCCGCATTCCGCCTATCATTTGTGAGACGGTTACTTCGTCGAGTTTAAGGTCACCATTATCTTTTGCTAATTTTTTAAGGTTTTCTGAAGCAATTTGAGCTTTCTCAAAAAACTTCATTTTTAGTGGATCTTGTATCACGATTTTATCTCTTTAGTAATAAATAATAAACCCGGTCTGTAAAACAATGTTTCTCAAACCGGGCGCAAATTTCATATTTTTTTTTCAACTATTCAATATCTATCAGTGCTTTTTCTAGCTCAAAGCTGGAAATGCCTTTAGAATTTAGTTCTTTTGACTTTTCTGCACGTTTTTTTCTTAGCTCGAGTTGGTCTTGTTGATAAATTTTTATTTGATCAGAAGTCAGCATTCTTTTTATTGAGGCATTCGTACCTTCTATATTTGACTTCTTTTTCTTATAATACAGGTTTTCATCTGTATTCTTTAAATATTCGAATTCGCGTGCATTTTCGACTCTGCGCTCCTGAATTTTCTGCATTTGCATTTCCTGCATTGCGTCAAGATTGTATTTTGCTTTCAGTCTGTCGGTTGTTCTTTTTGCTTCTTCTCTGGTACTGTTGGTTGACTGGGCAAACAGACCACTTGCAAATGAACAGATAAACATCAGTATGAATAATTTTTTCATATTTCTATTGGGTTTAAAATATATAAGAACACAAAAAAACGAAAAATTAGTCTTTCAAAAAAATATTTTTCACATTTGTATCCAAATTTAACCAAACCAATGCTGATAATACAAGATAAACTGGTAAACGATGATGTCCTGCAGTCTTATTTTGCCTGCGACCTCAATGCCTGCAAAGGTGCCTGTTGCTGGGAAGGCGATTATGGTGCCCCGATAGAAAACGATGAAATCGATCAGATTGATAGCAACCTTACTTCCATCCGACAATATCTCGACCAAGAGAGTAATTCTATCATTGATACAGAAGGGTATTCAACATATTATAAAGACATCAACACGTTGGGTACAAGTCTTAAAGCCAATGGCGATTGTGTGTTTTTAAAAAGAGAAAATGGTGTAGCATATTGTGCCATTGAAAAAGCATATTATGACGATAAATCAGATTTTTTAAAACCGGTATCCTGCCACCTTTATCCAGTGCGTATAGACCAGGATCCACATACCGGGTTTGAAATACTGAGCTACCATCGTTGGCATATTTGCACTGCCGCCTGTGCTAAAGGAAAAAAAGAACAGATACCGCTCCATAAATTTATTAAGCAAGGAATTATCAGAAAATACGGAGAAGAATTCTATAACGAAATGGAGGCATTTGCTGCTTATATCAAGAAATAATGACAGACAAATGGATCAGAATTGAAACCAATGGAGGATCATTTCCGTAACACCATAAGATTTTTTTGATTTTAAGTACGAAACAGTTTACTTTTGCAAAAATTTTTAATCAAGGTGCAATAATTAAAATTATACTATTTTTATCTATATATAAAATATTACACTGCAATACTATTAACAGAAATCAGTAAATTAGCAACTAAATGGCACTTATTACTCAAATCAGGAAACGCTCAAGCCTCATTATTGCACTCATTGCTTTAGGTGTTTTTGGCTTTATTCTAATGTATATTCAGGGCAACCGAAGCATAGCAGGCACAGGCAGTACTCTTGGAACCGTAGCTGGCGAAAACATAGATTATATGGAGTTTCAAAACGTTGAAGAAGCTCTGTTTAAAAATTCGACCGCAGAACCATACGCACGAAGATCTTTCTTATGGGAATATTTGGTTGACAAAGTATTGGTAACCAAGGAAGCTGATAAATTAGGGCTTGGCGTAAGCACAGATGAAATGAAAGACTTGGCATTCGGCAACAACTTAAGTCCTGTCATCCAACAGCAGTTCGCTGACCAACAGACTGGCAGAATAGACAGAGCCCAACTGAATGAAGTAAAGAAAGCTATCGAAAATAATTCACTTCCTGAAGAAGGAAGAAGAGCATGGGCAGAGGTAGAACGAGAAATATTCAAAGAAAAACTTCAGGAAAAATTCTCAAACCTTGTTGTCAAAGGTATTTATACACCAAACTTCATGGCCGAAGCACTCCAAAAGGAAAGAGACGACATGGTTGACCTCACTTATGTAAAGGTTCCTTTCGAAACTATTAATGATGATCAAGTAAAGCTTGAAGACAGTGATTATGCAGCTTACCTTAAGGAAAACAAAGGTGCATACACGTCAGACCAGGAAACCAGAAGAGTATCATTTGTGGTATTCGATGTTAAACCAACTGCAAAAGACTCAGCAGATGTAAGAGGTAAAGTAGAGGCAATCATCAACGCTTACAAAACTTCTACAGAACCTGACAGCGTATTTGTACCTAAAAACAACGGTCAGATGACTTCGATATATGTCAAGAAAGCCGAGCTCGAAGGTATGCTGAAAGATACTGCAGCTAGCCTTCCCGTAGGTACTATCTTCGGACCATATATTGAAAACAATGCTTACTATGCATTTAAAATAATTGATAAAAAATCTCTTCCTGACTCTGTAAAGTCAAGACACATTCTATTACAGGCTTCTACCCCTGGTGATATCGCCAAGGCTCAGAAAACAATAGATTCTCTAAAAGTGGTAATTGAGACAGGCAAAAACAGTTTTGATTCTTTGGCTTTGCGTTTTGGTCAAGATGCATCAAGAGACAAAGGCGGTGACTTGGGTTACGTGGCACAAGGCCAAATGGTGCCGGAGTTCAACGATCTTATTTTTAATAAAGCTGTACCTAACAAACTCTATACTGTAAAAACTCAGTTCGGTGTTCATCTAGTAGAAGTAACCGGGCAGAAATTCGTAGATAACAAGCCTGGTGTCAAGTTCTCATTATTTAGAGAGGCACTTGTACCAAGCGAAGAAACTCAGGCCGCAGCAGAAGACAAAGCAAACAAATTCTTAGCAGAAAATAAATCTGTTGATGATATGAAAAAGTCAACTGCAGGCTCGAAAGAGATAGAACTAATCAAGTCTATTCCGCTGAAAGCAAACGACTACAGTCTAGGTGTTTTGGGTGCCGGTGAGGCTTCTTATTCTATCATCAAATGGGCATTTACCGGTGAAGCTAAAATAGGCGATATCGCTCCGAATGTATATTCATTCAAAAATGCACAAGAGTTTTATATAGACAAATATGTAGTAGCTGGTCTTTCAGGAATTCAAAAAGCCGGTATGCCTGATGTAGCTGCTGTAAAAGACGATATCAAGACCCAAGTGATAAACCGCAAGAAAGGTGAGATGATTAAAGCGAAAATTACTACCAAAGATTTGAATGCCATCGCCGCAAACTTCACTACCAAAGTTGATTCTGCTACGGGTGTTAATTTTGCAGCACCATTTGTAGCAGGTATTGGTAATGAACCAAAAGTTCTCGCCAAAGCCTTCAAACTTGGTGTCAATACCACATCTGACCCTATAATCGGTAATAGTGGTGTATTTGTCATCAACCCAATAAGTAAAACGCCTGGTGCAGTACCACCCAATATGGCTCTTATTAAAAATTCTACCAGCAGCCAATATGCATCACTTGTGGCGCCTAAAGTAATGGAAGCACTAAGAAAAACATACAAAATCAAGGACAACCGTTACAAGTTCTTCAACTAAAATTCGGTTGGCTTTCGCCAAAAGGCTGCTCAAATGTTTTGGGCAGCCTTTCGTTTTTTATTTATTTTTTTCAGCAAACGTATTAAATTAATATTTTTGCATTTATTTATTAATACAATATATGAATATCGCAGTAGTTGGTACCGGATATGTTGGTCTTGTGACCGGCACTTGTTTTGCAGAAACAGGCAATCAAGTCATTTGCGTGGATAACAACCTCAATAAGCTTGAAAGTCTCAAAGAAGGGAATATACCAATTTTCGAACCCGGACTTGATGTTTTGTTTAACAGGAATGTAGAAGAAGGCAGACTGAAATTTACATCGGACCTAAAATCGGCAGTAGAACAGTCAAGCGTTATTTTCCTTGCATTGCCCACACCACCGGACGAAGATGGTTCTGCAGACTTGTCATACATACTTGGTGTAGCAAATGATTTGTCAACAATGATTGATACTTACAAAATCATTGTTGATAAAAGTACTGTACCTGTAGGCACTGCCGAATTGGTTCATGCGGCTATAGCCAAAAACACGTCACCAGATTTGTTCGACGTTGTTTCCAATCCCGAGTTCTTGCGTGAGGGTCTTGCTGTGGAGGATTTCATGAAACCCGACAGAGTCGTCATCGGTACATCATCTGACAAAGCCCGCAAATACATGGACCAGTTGTACAGACCATTCGTAAGACAAGGTAATCCGATATTCTATATGGATGAAAGGTCAGCCGAAATAACCAAATATGCAGCCAATGCCTACCTGGCTACCAGAATCTCTTTTATGAACGAAATAGCTAATCTTTGTGAGAGAGTCGGTGCCAATGTTGATATGGTGCGCATGGGTATGGGTAGCGATAGCCGGATTGGTAAACGCTTTCTGTTTCCGGGTGTAGGTTATGGCGGTAGCTGCTTTCCTAAAGATGTACTTGCATTGTACCACACGGCTGAACAATACAAATATGACTTCAGAATCCTTAAGTCTGTAATGGCTGTGAATGAAAAACAGAAATTCGTGTTATTTGAAAAAATATCCACTTATTTTAATTACAATCTCAAAGGATTAAAAATCGCAGTATGGGGGCTGGCCTTTAAGCCTAATACGGATGATATCCGGGAAGCTCCAGCACTCTATGTTATTGATTCTTTGTTGAATGCTGGTGCACACATCTCGGTATTTGATCCTGAGGCAATGGACAATGTCAAAAAAATATACGGAGACAAACTTAGCTATACCGACAATGCCTACGCAGCAGCAAAAGCTGCTAATGCATTGGCTATTATCACAGAATGGTCTGAGTTTCGCAATCCAGATTTCGAACGGCTCGCCTCACTTATGACTGATAAAATAATATTCGACGGCAGAAATGTTTATGAACTCGAACAAATGGCCGAAACAGGATTCCACTACGAAAGCATCGGCAGAGAGATTATTTGATATAAATTCAAGTTTTTTATACAATTGGTAAAAATTTTTTCGTTCTGAATTGAAAGCTTTTGTTTTTATGAAATTTCAGTACTTTTTACTTATCATATTTACAGCTTTTATTTTTGGTTGTAAGAATATCGGTCGACAACCCGATAAACCAACAGTTAACGATACTTTATCTACCACAGAAGTACAACCAGATCCGGACATTGATTCATCCCTTATCTACGATACTTCAAGGCCCGATGGCGTTTATGAAGATAAAAACGCAAAAGGTATAGTCACCGAAAGAGGAGAAATTAGAAACGGAGCACAAGTCGGCAAACGATATACTTACTTCGAAGACGGCAAACCTCGAACAGAAGAAAACTTTGTAAACGGGTCGTATGAGGGAACATTCAAAGAATTTCATCAAAATGGAAAATTGTTTCAGGTAGGTCATTACTCCCACAATGCCATGAATGGTATATGGAAAACCTACTATGATACCGGTGAACTGAAGGAAGAGGTAACCATGGTAGCAAATACTGAAAATGGCCCATTCAAGGAATACCACAAAAACGGAAGAATAAAATACAAAGGAACTTACAAAGATGGCGACCATGAAGATGGTGAAATGAAGGTATATAATGAGGAGGGCGAATTAATAAAAAAGCTGGATTGTAAAATGGGCGAGTGCAATACAATCTGGGTAAAAAAAGCTTATGAAGATTTTAAGAGGTAATCTGGTACAATACTTTATTGTGGCTTTCATTATTTGGCATACTTCAACTGTATCTGCTCAGTTAGGTGGTGTAGGTGTTTACAAATTCCTTTGGAACCCTCCTAATGCCCACATAACTGCTCTTGCCGGCAACGGTATTGCCATCCGCGATGATGATGCTGCTCTTGCTATGCAAAATCCCTCTTTGCTGAATGAAAATTCGAACAACAAACTTAGTTTCAACCACAGATTTTTCTATTCTGGGCTACAGGATGGTACATTTACCTACGCTTTTTCTCCAAGATCCATCCCTTACCATTTTCATGCGGGTGTACAATACGCCAACTATGGCAATTTTACACAAGCTGATGAATATGGTAACATCACCGGTTCGTTCAAAGCCGCTGATTACGCTCTCATAGTAGGCGCATCACGAAACCTGTACGAAAATCTCTCACTTGGTGTAAACCTAAAATTCGTCACCTCACAATTAGAAAGCTATAGATCAACAGGCCTGGCAGCCGATATCGGAGCAAGTTACTTTATCCCGAATAAAAACTTTACTATCGCCCTTGTATGCCGCAACATAGGCACACAGCTTACGGACTACAATGACAAACCCGAACGACTACCCTACGAGCTTCAGGCTGGTATCAGTAAAAGACTTGCCCACTTACCTTTCAGATTTTCAATTGTCTATACCAATCTTCAACGTTGGAATCTGTTGTATGATGATCCTGAACTTGTCAAAGAAAATGATATATTCACAAACCAAAACACCCAACGCAGTGATGCCTCCATATTTGTGGATAATCTGTTCAGACATTTTGTGTTCAATGGAGAGTTCTTAATTGGTAAGAAAGAAAATCTTCGACTTCGTATTGGTTATAATCACTTGCTCAGAAAAGAACTCAGTGTCAATAATTATCGAAGCCTGGCAGGTTTCAGCGGAGGTCTCGGATTTAAGATTAGCAAATTCAAGTTTGATTATGGGATGACCATATACCATCTTACCGGCAAGGCACATCACCTGAGCCTTTCCACAGATATTGACAGTTTCAGAAAAGGGCATTAATAGACCATAAATTTGCCGGAATAAAAACCTGATTTTTCCTTTATTGTATAGACATACATGCCGGGTGCCAGGGAGTTAGATACCCTTATCTGAATACTTTCAACTCCGGCAGGAATTTTTTCACTAGCCACTATCTTGCCATTAACACTGTACAGTGTCAGTTCGCAGGCAGCATTCACCTTACTCACAGTCAGCATACCTTCTGCGTGATTGAAAAAAACATCAGGTGACTCTGATGTTGTAGGGTCATTAACCGCAACGGTGGTACAAATATTGAGCGAATACAGGTTGCCCCCGGTGTTCAGTTCAGAATTGTATTCATCAGTCAAGAGTACAGTACATTCATCCACAAATGCGATACTTTCTTTTTGAGAATATTCATTGTACTGCATGACAGTAAGCTTTCCGTCGAAAAAATTGCTCCCTTCATAATCTGTGAACAGCCACATTCTTAAATATCCGGTTAACAAAAGTTTTTTTCCGTCAGGACTCAGACCTGCACCGGTTACAGAACCCTGAAGATACAGTGGCACATCTGTCATAAACTTAGATACATACTTAGCGGTATGTTGACCAGGTGTAGCAGGAAATTTATACAATAATGTCTGCGAGATGTATGGCTTCGTACGGTCTTTCGTAAATAAAAATACGGTGTCATTCATTACAACGAATGCTTCGCAATCAAAATTTAATGATGAAGATGGTGGCGGAAAGAGTGTTTGATCTTCATATTGAAACTGCAATGAATCAACTACGAGTGATTCATCTTTATCATAAAACCCCGAAGTGAAACGAAGTATAAGCAGATTTTTTCGATTGTTATCATTATTGCCTATGTCGCCTACATACACATAACCGTTTTCGTCTCTGCATATATCTTCCCAGTCTTCTTTAGATATTTTGGTAAATTTTCTGTCTTTTATTTTTTTGCCTGTTTTGTCGAATGCAAATACTTTTGCGCTATTACCCGAATCATTATGGCTCCATAAGGTATCGGCACTCTGTATCAGCAACCCTGATGATTCTTTCAGGTCATCCGGAAGTTTGCCCAATAGGGTTGGTGTCACATAAATCTGTGCATGAGCATAAGTATTAAGCGCTAGAATAAAAATAATGAATAACCTATACATGTTCTGATATTGTGTCAGTTGCAACTGATAACTTTTGTTGTAGAACTCGTTCAGCAATGAAGTCACCTTCATTATTCAGACTTATGAGTTTGACTTTGCCTATGGTATTGATAAGATTATCTTGATACTCCAACTCTACTTTCAGATAATTATCTGTAAAGCCTGTCAGTTTTCGTTTGTCTTTGTGTGTTTCGAACAATACATCTTTTTCTTTGCCTACAAATCGGTCGTAAAAAGCTCTTTTTTTCTTTTCGGACAATATTCGGAGCATTTCATTCCGTCTGCGTCTCTCTTCCACAGATACTACGCCTTCCATTTCAGCAGCTAATGTATTTTCTCTTTCTGAAAAAGTGAATACATGCAGATACGAAACATCCAAATCTTTAATAAACTGGTAGGTTTCGAGAAAATCATCGTTTGTTTCGCCCGGAAAACCTACAATGACATCAACACCTATACATGCATCGGGTATTTTATTCCTGATTTCAGCTACCTTGTTTGCGTATAACTCTCGCTGATAGCGTCTGCGCATGAGCCGGAGTATCTTATTGCTACCTGACTGCAGCGGAATATGAAAATGAGGTACAAACTTGGTTGAGGCTGCTACAAAATCAATTATTTCGCAGGTAAGCAGGTTGGGCTCAATGGAAGAAATTCTGAAACGCTCTAATCCCTGGCATTTATCGAGTTCTTTTACCAGATCATAAAACATTGCTTCTTTTTGAGGTCTTGTACCTTCTATTACTTCCGTACCATTGCCGAAATCACCAAGATTTACTCCAGTGAGTACAATTTCCTTACAGCCTTTAGCTGCAATATCATGAACGTTTTTCAGGACATTATCAATAGTATCACTACGGGATTCGCCACGAGCCTGAGGTATGGTACAATATGTACATTTGTAGTTGCAACCATCCTGTACCTTAAGGAAAGTGCGTGTGCGGTCACCGAAAGAAAAGGAAGAGATGAAAGTATTGGCCGCATTCACTTCACCTGCAAATACCAGTCCTTTTTGAGTAGAAGTCTGCAACATGTCTATGTACTGTACAACGTTAAACTTCTCAGCAGCACCCAACACAAGGTCAACACCTTCCATTTCTGCTATTTCTTGAGGTTTGAGCTGAGCATAGCAACCGATGACAATGATTTTTGCATCCGGGTTACGTTTCAGTGCTTGCCTGACTACCTGACGGCATTTACGATCCGCAAAATCTGTAACAGAACATGTATTGATTACATAAAAATCTGCCTGTTCTTCAAAATTCCTGATTGAAAAACCAATATCCTTAAATGACCTACTGATAGAAGAGGTTTCAGCAAAATTTAATTTACAGCCTAATGTGTGAAATGCTACTGAACCGGGTGTTGACATCTTTAAGTTTTAAAGTACAAAGTTAAACTATTTGGCCTTTAAATGCACACAAATATATCCTTGATACTCAATATGAATCAAATACAAAGTAATATCAGTACAATATTTACTACAAAAATTAAAAAAAATTGAGTTATTTTGCCCGATGCTTACATAAACAAAGCTTTTAATACACAAATTGAATGGCAAAAAGTATCGCAAATACTACAATGGGGTCAATGACAGAATTGCCGGCTTGGATGAATATCCGTACACTAAGGGTTATCATTTTTATGTTGGGTTTTTTGTTGTACGCTAACACTCTGAGTTACGATTTTACTCAGGATGATGCCATTGTTATCTACGACAATATGTACACCACCCAAGGTATAAAGGGTATCCCGGGCATACTTGAGTACGATACATTTTATGGTTTTTTTAAAGAAGCCGGAAAAGCCAACTTGGTGGCAGGAGGCCGTTACAGACCATTTTCATTGATAGTCTTTGCTGTATTGTATGAATTTTTTGGTAACAATCCGTTTGGCTTTCACTTATTCACTGTAATGTTATTCAGCATCACTTGTGTAGTATTGTTCAATGTGTTAAACTGGCTTTTTTCAAGAAGATTTAAATCTTCGCAGGCACTAATCATTGCATTCATCAGCGCAGTATTATTTACAGGCCACCCAATACATACCGAAGCGGTAGCCAACATCAAGGGGGTAGATGAGATACTAGCATTACTCGGCAGCCTGCTTACTCTATGCTTTTTAATAAAATATAAAGAAGCTAAGAAACTTAAAGATGTGCTTGCTGCCATTACTGTTTTTTTGCTTGCATTGTTATCTAAAGAAAATGCCATTACCTTTCTGGCAGTTATTCCTTTGTGTTTTTTTGTATTTTATGATGAAAAACCAAGTACCGGTATATACCGGATATGGCCATTGATTCTTTCTGTAGCAATATTTTTCATGCTCCGTACCAAAGCCATTGGTTTGGCATTCGGCAACGAACCAATGGAACTGATGAACAATCCTTTTCTGAAATTATCCGGTAATCAATACATAGCTTTTACGACTGGCGAAAAATTTGCTACCATTTTATTTACACTGGGCTTGTATGTCAAATTGCTTTTTATTCCACATCCGCTTACGCATGATTATTATCCAAGACACATTGACATAATGAGTTTTGGAGATATCGGGGTTATCTTATCCGGTTTGATTTATCTTGCGATGCTTGTTTTTGTATTCAAAAAAATAAAGGAACACATCCTATATGCATTTGGCATATTGTATTATCTGATAACAATATCCATTGTTACGAACATCGTGTTTCCCATTGGTACTAATATGTCCGAGCGGTTTTTATTCATGCCTTCGGTAGGTTTTTGCATTTTTGCCGGATACGGCATTCATCAACTTGCTTCCAGGTTTTTCAATAAAAATCCAAAATCCCTTAATTATAATGCCGCATTGGCCATTACCGGTATCATCTGTCTGCTATATAGTTTCAAGACTTTTACACGCAATACAGTTTGGAAAGATAACTATACCTTATTCATTACCGATGTACTTACTTCTGTCAATAGCGCCAAGCTACAAAATTCAGCCGGTGGTGAGCTCATTGCCAAAGCAGGAAAAACAAAAGGTACTGCCGAGAAAACACGACTGATAAATGAAGCAATTGGGCATCTGGAAAAAGCCATTTCTATCCACCCTACATACCACAATGCATATCTCCTGCTAGGCAATGCTTACTTTTTATCGGAAAAATACGATGAAGCAATCAAACAATACGATAAATGCCTCGCGCTTTATCCGAATAACAAGGATGCCCTGACAAACCTGCACCTTGCATACAGGGAAGCAGGCAAATATTTCGGAGAAAAAAAGGGTGACCTGAAGACCGCACTTGAATACCTCAACAAGGCGTACGAATTGAACCCACAGGACTATGACACCAACCGTTTGCTTGGGGTAGCCAATGGCATCAGTGGTCAACATCAAAAGGCGCTCGAATATTTTGTCCGTGCTGCTGAAATTAATCCGGTATCCGAAGCGTTTAATAATTTAAGCCATGCTTACTATAATGCCGGTGATAAAGTCAATGGTGATAAATATGCCGCACTTGCATCAAAAGGGCAAGAAAGCAAATAATGCCTGTAAACCTATCAGATAAAATGTTGAAGAAAAGAAAGAAAATATTATCTGCACTGTTACTAATCGGATTTCTATGTATCAGTCCAAAGTCGAATTCTATTGTATTCAACAAAATGCCCTACAATGTTCAGAAATCGGATGTCTGGGTAGATTCACTGATGAACACACTAACGCTCGACCAAAAAATCTGCCAGCTGATGATGGTACGTGCACACAGTAACAAAACACCTGAATACGAACAGGATGTTGCCAATCTGATTAAAAATTACCAGGTTGGTGGATTGTGTTTTTTCCAGGGTACACCCGGCAAGCAGGCCAACCTCACCAATTATTATCAGTCACTTGCCAACATTCCTTTGATGGTAAGCATGGATGCTGAATGGGGGCTCGGTATGCGACTAACTGATTCTGTCATGAGTTTTCCAAAATCACTGACATTAGGAGCCATAAGAGATGAAAAACTGATAAACGACATGGGCAAAGAGATAGCCCTTCAGTTGAAGCGTCTGGGCGTACACATCAATTTTGCCCCGGTAGCCGACATCAACAACAATCCCGACAATCCGGTCATTAATTTCCGCTCTTTTGGCGAAAACCGCGAAAACGTAGCCGTTAAAGCAACTGCCTATATGAAAGGATTGCAGGATAATGGAATCATGGCATGCGCTAAGCACTTTCCTGGACACGGTGACACGGATGTTGATTCACACTACGACCTACCGGTACTCACACAACCAATGGCGCGGCTCGATACACTGGAGTTGTTCCCATTCAAAACGCTCATCAGTCAGGGTGTACAATCTGTAATGACCGGCCATCTTAATGTAAGAGCAATAGAAAACAATCCGAAAGTACCTGTGAGCCTTTCAGCAAAAGCCATCAATAATCTTTTGGTCAAAACAATGGGTTTTCGGGGTTTAATCTTTACGGATGGTCTTGAGATGAAAGGCGTTACAAAAAATTACGAATCGGGTGAAGTGGAAGCAGAGGCATTGCTGGCAGGAAATGATGTATTGCTACTGCCCGAAAGTGTACCACAGGCATTAAAAACCATCAAGGAATATATAGAAAATGGAAAACTGAAAGAAGAAGACATCAACAATAAAGTAAGAAAGGTACTTGAGGCAAAATACCGTTTTGGTTTGTCAAACTATCAGCCAATCAACTTATTTAACCTTGCATATGATCTTAATTCAGAAAAAGCCATCGCACTCAACCGTACCTTAATAGAAAATGCTCTCACTCTTGTCAGGAATCCGTCGGATAAAATTCCGCTCAAGAATATCGAAGATCTGAAACTCACATCCGTAGCTGTAGGTACAAAGTCGGTCCAAACATTCCAAAACACAATAGACAAATACGTAAAATGCTCTTATTACACATTTGGTAAAACAGACGGTGAAGACAGAAAAAAACAAATCATCAACCATTGTCGCAATAAACAATATGTCATAGTAAGCCTTCATGGTCTTACCAACAATCCGAAGAACAAGTACAACCTGACCGCTAACGAAATAGATCTGGTGAGAGATATTGCAGCTGTATCGAAAGTGATTCTTGTCAATTTTGGTTCGCCCTATATCCTAAAAAATTTTGACCAGATACCATACCTTCTTCAAGCTTATGAAGACACACCAGATTTTCAGGATTTGGCAGCACAGGTATTATTGGGTGGTGCTACCTGCAAAGGGAAGCTACCGGTAACATCTTCGTTCAAAAGCAGGTACGGATTAGGCCTCAACATCAATAAACCAATCAGAATAGGATATGATTTGCCAGAACGTGTCGGACTCAGTTCAATAAAGCTCAATGCTATTGATTTGCTTGCCAATGATGCTATCAATATAAAATCAACTCCGGGTTGTCAGGTACTGGTAGCCAAGGATGGTAAAATTGTGTTTGACAAATCTTTTGGTTATACGACTTATGACAAAACAACTGCAGTGACTGCACGCAGCATATACGACATTGCTTCTATCACTAAGATAGCCGCCACTACACTCTCCGTTATGAAATTGCAGCAAGAAGGCAAAATCAGCATTTACGAGCCACTGTCTTCTTATCTTGACGAATTGTGTTATTCTAATAAGGAATATTTGCTTATCAAAGATATCATGACTCACCGGGCAGGTCTTAGGTCATGGATACCATTTTATGAAAAAACATTGGTGCGTGTAGGTAATAAATCATTTCCATCGCCTGAGGTATATTCAAGAAAACGAACCAGTGTGTTTTCAATAAAAGTGACGGACAGCCTTTACATGAAGAATAGCTACCGCGAAGTTATGTATAATGAAATAGTGAATAGTGAGTTGCCCAATGTTGGTCACTACCGCTATAGTGATCTAGGATTTTACCTACTTGCAGAGGCCATCACCCGGATTACCGGAACTACTATTGACAAATTTGCTGACAAATCTTTCTACCATTCACTGGCATTGCAGACCACCGGGTACAGACCAATCAACCGTTTTCACAAATCGAGGATTGTGCCGTCTGAGATGGACAATTACTTCAGATTTAGGAAAATACAGGGATACGTACACGATATGGGTGCTGCCATGCTTGGAGGAGTTAGCGGTCATGCCGGACTTTTTTCAAATTCGCGTGATCTGGCGGTTATTATGCAGATGCTAATAAATAAAGGTTCTTATGGCGGAAAAGAATATCTGACACCGCAGATAGTAAGGTTATTCACTTCGCGATGTGATGGATGCAACCGGCGCGGGCTTGGGTTTGACCTTGGTGTTACCGACAGGCAGACCCCTTCAAATATGTCAAAACTGGCATCAGATAAAACATTCGGTCATACCGGATTTACCGGTACTTGTGTTTGGGCTGATCCTGAAAATGACATCATCTTTGTATTCTTGTCAAACAGGACTTTCCCTACTATGAACAATCGTAAACTCGTCAAAGAAGATTATCGCGAACGGATGCACACTGCCATATACGAATCATTACTCTGACATGAACAGAACTCTGTCCTTTATATTTTCAAGGAAATATTTTTACAGCAAGCGCTCGGCGAATGCCATACATTACATCAGTACCATTTCTATACTTGGTATATCGATAGGTACTGCGGCACTTATTCTGGTATTGTCAGTCTTTAATGGTTTTGAAGGACTGATAACCAAAATGCTCAATCAGTTCAATCCTGATATCAAAATAACACCACGTGAGGGAAAATTTTTCGAACGTGATTCAGTGATGATTAAGAAACTTGAAAACACAGAAGGCGTATTGGCGGTTTCAAAAGTTCTGGAAGAAAAAGCCTTGTTCGAAAGTGAAAAAGTTCAGGATTTTGGTACATTAAAAGGTGTTGACAAGCATTTCAGGCAGGTAGCATCACTTGATTCGGCAATACTTGAAGGAGAATACATGCTTACGAAGGATAAAACGGATTATGGCATTATCGGTTTTGGGCTTGCTAATAAACTTGGTACAATGCCTTCGCAGTTGTCAGAACCGATTTCGGTGTATTCGCCAAATGAAGATGAAGCAGGAATAATATCGCAACCATTTACCAGGCGCTTTTTGTATCCGGGAGCATTGTTTTCGATACAACAAGATGTGGATTATGAATATGTGATCACTTCACTTGAGTTTGTGGAAGAACTACTCAACAAACCGAATAGTTTAAGTGCCATTGAACTGAAGATAGACAACAAAAAAAATGTCAAGACCTTACAGAAGAATATACAGGCAGTTGTAGGAGAAAAATTTGATGTGAAAAACAGATATCAGCAGGAAGAAGCTTTTCTAAAACTCATGAACATCGAAAAATGGGTAAGTTTTGCTATACTTTCACTTACTCTGCTACTAGTAGCATTCAACATGACATGTGCATTGTGGATGCTGGTATTAGAAAAAAAATCTGACCTGGCAACACTCAAATCACTCGGCATGAAAGACAAACAGGTATTCAGTATTTTTCTCAACCTTGGTATGTTGTTATCTGTTGTTGGTTTTCTAGTGGGTCTGGCTGTAGCAGTAATACTGTATATTCTCCAAAAAACAGTAGGGATAGTAGGTGTACCTGAAGGCTTTGCAGTGAATGTGTACCCGGTACAAATGGAAATAACAGATATAGCAGCTATTCTTATTATTGTTTCGATGATTGGTTTTCTGGCATCTTATTTTCCGGCAAAAATGGCCTCTCGTTCATCGACACTTTTTAAATATGGTGATTGAAAATAGGGTATTGAAATAAAAATATTTGTGAAACAAGTAAAAACGATTTCCTAAAATATTTGTATAGTAATTAGAGAAAATAAAGGGTAAATATAAAAAATGGAAGACTGGCAATTAGATTTTGACTGGCTTAGAATCCAGCACCTTATCAAAGATCAGCTTGGTAACGACAGGCTACCCGATATGAATACTGTACTTATACTTATAGGCATTCAAGAGCTTGGTATGCCGCGGAAGAAATGGACAAAAGAAGAAAAACAAGATCTGATGCACATAGGTGTATGTAGTCTGCTCAGTCACGATGGTTATTACGAATTCATAGGTCGTGATGAAGACGGATGGCCACATTTCAAACAACTAAGAAAAGTGTCGGCAGAAGGTGTGGACAATCAGGAAAAACTCTTGAAGGCTGAGGCAATCAAGTATTTTGATGTTCTGGCAAAAGAAAACTCGTGGTAAGTGTATGTTTTACACAAAATGATAGTCATGATTCAACTACAACTTTTCTGCATTATTTACGTTTCTTATTCGCTCATCAATTAATTATTCTTTCTGAGTATGAATCTTAAAAGCATCTTTCTTCTGTTATTGACTACTGCTTCATTTAGCATATTGGCCCAACAGGCTGACTTCGAATGTACCAGTACTAACAAAAAAGCATTCAGTAATATTTATTTTAAAAATACATCAAAAAAAGCCAAATCGTACAGTTGGGATTTTGGAGATGGCAGAAGCTCCACTGAGGTGAGCCCAACCCATCAATATGCGTCTGCAGGCACTTATACTGTTACGCTTACTGCTATTAAAGGTAAAAAACAAAACAACAAAACCATGACTTTAGAAATTTCTGCACCAGAACATTGCACTGTAGAGATAGAAACACCATTCGGTACGATGACTGCAGTATTGTACGATCAGACACCACACCATAGAGACAATTTTCTAAAACTTGCCGGGCAGGGATTTTATGACAGTCTGCTATTTCATCGTGTTATCAATGGTTTTATGATTCAGGGAGGTGACCCTACTTCAAAGGGGGCATCAGCAGGAGTACCACTTGGAAGTGGTGGCCCAGGCTATACCATTCCGGCAGAATTTAATTCATCTCTAGCGCATACTAAAGGGGCATTAGCAGCAGCTCGCATGTCAGATGCTGTAAATCCTGACAAGCGTTCTTCGGGCTCACAGTTTTATATTGTGCAGGGTAGACCAGTTGACCCAAGAAGCTTGCAGAGAACAGAAGCAGCTAAGGGTTTTAATTATCCAAAAGATATAGTAGAAAAATACGAGAGACTTGGCGGCACACCATTTCTTGATATGGATTATACAGTATTTGGCGAAGTTATCAAAGGCTTGGATATTATAGACAAAATAGCTGCCGTAAAGACTTTACCGGGTGACAGACCCGAACAAGATGTCTGGATGAAAATACGTGTAGTAAATAATGATTAAATGAATGCTCTTGGTGGACTACAGGCCTGCAATGATGGCCGTAACCTCTGCATCGTCCTTTAAGTCGGGCATTACTTCATAAACATAATCCGCATGCTCAGGATAAGTATCCATTAATTTCATAAGATTAATGATGGCTTCCTGTCTTTTGCCTGCTGAGAGCATACACACCACCTTTAGATAGTGCAACTCGGCAGAATCACTGTAGAATAATGCCTCATCAATAGCTTCCATAGCAGCTTCATCGCCATGAGTCAATAACAAGAAACCCGCATATTGACACCAGATAAGGTAATTTTCAGGAGCAAGATCGACAGCCTTTTGGTAAGAAATAGATGCTAGTTCATAATTTTCTTGTTGAAAATACAAATCGGCCAGTGCCAGATGATATTCCTCTCGTTCTGGTTCAAGTTCTACTGCTTTTCGCAATGATTGTTCGGCGCCTATAAATTTTTCGAGCGTTACCAGGCATACACCCAAGTGAAAATGAACTTCACCGGTGGTATTACCCATCTGCAGAGAAACACTGAAATGATCTATAGCCAGTTCGGGTTGCTCAAGAAATGCATAACATTGGCCGATTTTACAATACAGGTCGGCATCCGGCACAAATCTTTCTTTTACTTCCTGATAACAATTGAGTGCTAGTTCATAATGTGTAAGCAACAAGAGCGACTCGCCTCTGTCGCGATAGGCAAATTCGAAGTCTTCATTTATCAAATAAGCATATTCGAATGCATCAGCTGCTTGGTCATATTGTTCCATGCTAAAATATGCCTGCCCAAGGTTATACCATGCCTGAAATGAGTAAGAGTCATTTTCGATTATCTTCTGGTGTAGCAAAATACTATCTTCGTACCGGCCTGACAATTCTGTACAAAGCCAGATACGTTCTAGGGCTTCAGTATTGTCCGGGTGGATGAGCAGAATATTCTGTAATGCATCAAACATAAGATCAAATTCTTGTGCACGCTCATACAAATCGGTTTCGGTGAGCAAAATATCTGTTAGCAAGTCGTTGTCTGCATCTTTCTTAATAGAAGAAATGAGCTCCTGACAGCAGTCTTCTTCACCCAGGTTCAACATACCTTGTGCTTTTACGAGGATAAATTCCGGATCATTGGGTGACAAGTAAGATTTTTCTTCTACAAAAAGGACCGCCTCACGATAAAATTCATTGGCTAGCAGCATTCTTGCATGATTGATATGAAGCTCTATTGAGAAATTGTGCTGTTCGATGGCTTTCTGTGAGACTTCAAGTGCGTCTGACAATCTGTTATTAATTACAAAATAATCAATCAGACTTTGCCAATCATCTTCCTTAATAAAATCGATTTCGCCGTTTTCCAGCATTATAGTATAATCCGATACCAATTGGCTTGGTGTCTGTTCAGATCTCTGCCCTTTCCTTTTCATGTTATGTCAATATGCTCTTATCGAACAAATATATGGGTAATTTGATGAAGTATCCGAATATTTTTGAAGCTAATTTTAAAAAAAATTTCTAGTTGTTCTTATATTATCAAAAAACCTTAGGCATACATAAATCATTGTTCGTCAGCGATTAATGGCAAAATTATTTAAATATTTGAATAGTTATTATGCTTATTAAGTTCTATTGATAATTCGTAGATATCTTGTAAGTATGTTATATTACTATGTGTCTTTCTTAATATTTTTTGTATAACTTGTTAAAAATACACCTGTAAAGATTAATAATCCGGCAAGAATGATATTAATATCTGGTTTGTCTGTACCAATAATTATAGCAATAATGATTGTGAGCAATGGCTGAAGATATATATACACGCCCACAACCGATGGTTTAACTATCAGCATTGCCCAAGAATTGAGATAATAGGCAAAAAATGTTGTAAAAATAAGTACATATAAGAAAGAAAGCCAGATACGAGTGTCGAAGGCGCCCCATTGTATGCCTGTAATATTTGGGAAGCCAAAAGGCAAAACCATAAAAAATCCATATAGAAATGTGACCCTATTGATGGTGATAGGATGATATTTGCGCACAAGAGGTTTTACTTTCACCAGATATATACTATAAAATACAGCATTGGCAAATACAAAAAAATCACCTAACATTGTTTGACCATCAAAACTGATATCACTACCTGACAAAATAATGAATATAGCACCAGTGAAAGCAATTAAAACGCCAAACACTTTATTGAAAGTAAGAGGAGATTCGCGGAGTACGGATTCTACTATCACTACCGATATGGGTGTGATGGTCATAATCAATGCTGCATGTATGGGCGTAGTAAGTGCGAGACCCATAAAAAACAAAAGCTGGTTGGCGGCAACTCCGAAAAATGCCAACCAAATCATAGGCTTCTTGTCGTCAGGCTGTATTTTTTCCTTAACGAATAAGTAGTGGTAAACTGTAAACAATACGAGTGCTGAAGTTATTCTGCACAATATAAAAGTGGAAGGTGGCACATAACCACCTCCCATTACTATTTTTGCAATACTAAAATTGGCTGCATAAATGAACGCAACTGAAAACAAGGACAAGTGGGCTAAAGTATTTCTTTCCAAAGTTTAGCAAAATTACAAAACCCATCTGTTTTTTGAAGTGTTTGGGCTTTAATCTGCCTTAGAAACGTCGCCTTGGTGGTCTGTTGCCTTCTCTCTTTTTCTCTTTGTAGGCTTTGAGTACCTTCTGGTTAAACTGATTGATAGAATCAAAAAACAAAGCAACTTTGGTAGCTGGCAATACTTTTCTAAACTCCTGGTAATACTTTCTGTCGAGTTCGAGTCTTCGTTCTTGTCTTGAAAATCTGTCTTTAACCATGTTCTCTGCTTCTGCATCTGACATTCCGACTTCAGCTTTGGCCCGTTTGGCCTCACTGCGCAATTGTTCTAAGTCTTTGGTGTACTGTGTGTACACCGGCCAAAACTGTTTTGATTCCTCAGGTGTTAACTGCAGCTTGTCTGTGATAAAAGCTATTCGCAGCGATTCTATTTTTTCTCCTCTTTTTCCTTGCTGAGGCGGGTTGTTATCTTGTGCCAGTATGTACTGTGTTGAGAAAAACAACATGGCTACTATCAATAAATTCTTCATTTCTGTTTTAAAATTAAAGGTTAACAATTTTTTTCGTCTAATAATAATTATAATGTATCGGGTATATCATCCGGGTATGGTGTGTCAAAATTTTCAATCAAATCTGTGTTATCATCAAGTAATATTTCTGTATCATACTGGTCTATGTGGCTATCAATATAACTGAGTAACTCCTGCTTATCTACCTGTGCCAGCTCATCGGCGTATATATCACGTGTGGCAGTGTCAGTTGAGATATATTTTGTCATAATCAATAACAAGGCAAGTACTCCGAAAGATAAGGCTATGGCCGGTTTGGTGAAATAGGTAAAAATAGTAGAAAACCAACTTTCTTTACTTCTTTGCTCAGATGGAGATTTTTCACTTTCAATACGACGCATCATTCTGGCTTCAAAGCCTTCGAAATATTGCTCCGGTACCTTTGGTACTGGTGGTTTTTGTATTTCCGAAAGAAAAGATGAGATTTCCTTCAGTTCGTCTTTTATTTCCTTTTTCATAATTTATATAGTTCCTTTAATATATGATTCAATTTTTTTAACTGCATGGTGGTATGATGCTTTAAGTGCACCCACAGAAGTTTCTAGTATTTGTGATATTTCTTCATAAGACATTTCTTCGTTGTATCTGAGGTTAAAAACCTGTTTTTGTTTATCGGGCAATATGTTTACAGCTTGTAGTAGCTTCATTTGTATTTCATTTTCATCCTGAAATTCTTCTGAACCATTGTTTGTAATGTTGAATGCCACTTCATCCAGTGCTACTGTTTGTTTTGTTTTATTACTGTTCAGAAAATTTAAGGCTTCGTTTGTAGCTATCCTATACAACCAGGTGAACAAGCTTGATTTTTCCTGGAAGTTTTGAACATTTCTGTACACTTTTATGAATACATTCTGCAAAACATCATCTGCATCTTCGTGGTTTCCTACCATTTGCCTGATGTGATAATAGAGACGTTCCTTATATGTACCCATCAATAGTCTGAAACCTTTATCGGATGTATCTTGATTTCTCAGCAGTCTGAGAATTTCATGGTCTTCACTAAATTTTACTTCTGCCATCTTGATTATCCGATTTGTTCTTTTGACAAGAAAAATGCAGTATGGTTTAATGGTCTTAAGAAATTATTTTTACAGAAGGGTCATTGTCCAGGCAATGGAATATCGGTTGATGAACAGGCTGGTACGCTTACGGCAAGTGAGTTTTTTTGTGTCATCGGGCATACGGTGTTTTACCTGATTGTTGTTTTTGTCTATCCGTAGTGCATGCTGTAGGTTTTGCTCCATGATGCGAGTATGGTATCTGGCTATGGTAGTATCGGCCACCCAAACTGCCACCTCAGTACTCCAGCGCTCAGAGAAAGCGACCAGGTTATAACTACTGACTATCGATATAGAGTCGTCAATAACCGTTGATTTGGTATGCAAGGTTTTGGGGCCCTGGTATTCCCAGATTTCGATGCCCATTTTCAATAATTTTTTTCGGGCATTGCGGTATGCAGCCTGAGCTATCATAAGGTCACTTGTTTGGGCCGAATTGGTCAGTATTCTAACCTTAACACCACGGTCTATTGCTTTCTTCAGGGCTTTACGCCATTTTAAGGTAGGTATCACATACGCATTTTCCATCAGGATACTCTTATGAGCTTGGTTAATTATTTTGAGAAGGCTTTTGGTACTGCCTTCATCTGTATCCTTATAGTCGAGTTCAATTTTTTTACCGCCTTTATATATGTGATAGTTATCGTGTTCGAATACAGGTGGATTATCTGTTTGTTTTTGGTTGAGTGTCCAGTCTGTAGATGTGGCGAATTTAATATTCTTAAGATCCTGGATTTTTATTCTTGCCAGTCTCAGTTTATTTTCTATTTCCAACTTTTCATCGACACTAATGGGTTTCAGATCTTTGTGCTTTGCAATTTTTTCATTATCCCAGATCGAATAGAAATGTTTTCTGGCAGTTTCGGTGGCTGATCTGCTTTTTACAAATACGTCGCGGTCAAGAAAATTAAAATCCTTGCCCAAGCTGTAATATTCCCGTTTGATATTTCGGCCACCTACTATCAGGTTTTCGGAATCGGTAAGGAAAAGTTTGCTGTGCATTCGTTTAGCATACGATATGGGTTGTAAAATATTTCCTGGTTTAAATACCCTGACTTCAATGCCGTTGTCTTGAAGATAACGCATGACCGGTTTTCTTATTTTTGAATTTACGGCGTCCACTATCAGACAAACTTTTACTTTTCTGTCTCTAGCTGCCTCCACGAGTGCAGAAAAGATGGTCATGCCTACCAGATCATCATTCAGTATATAATAAGACAGAAGGATTTCACTTTTTGCCTGCTCAATCATATCTATCCGGCACTGCAAAGCTTCTGTTTCATCATCAAGAATTCTGAAAAAGTCTGCCCTAAGCTCGTAAAATGATAGAATAAATAAGACCGAAAGAAAATATTTCACCATTTAATTTAGAAAACAAGGCTCAAAACTACAATATGTTAGATTAACTTTTACTATTACAATACATTATTCAAAAAACATAAATTTACTTTTTAGATAGCTTCAAATGTCCATTATTGTATAAATTTCCATCCATAAACCAAGGTTTTATACTATTTTTACAAGTTGAATAATCAACAAATTATTTTTCAGTCCCATAATACACTAAGCCTACATTTATGAATGATCGAATGTTTGACCAGATAAAAGAAGCTGCAGACTACATAGTCACCCACCTTAACGTGAAACCGAAAATCGGGATGGTGCTCGGTACGGGGCTAAGTAATATAGCATCAGAAATTGAAGATGAAGTGATAATCCGATATGCTGCTATACCGTGGTTTAGCCATTCGACTGTAGCGTCGCACAAAGGTGAAATGGTATTTGGCAGACTTGGAGAAAAAGATGTTGTGATTCTTGCAGGCAGATTTCATTACTACGAAGGTTATACCATGCAACAAGTGACATTTCCTGTAAGGGTGCTGAAAGAACTTGGGGTAGAGACAATACTGATCAGTAACGCCGCCGGTAGTGTCAATGCCGCTTATGAAGCCGGAGACATTGTCTTTCTCAAAGACCACATCAATTTGATGCCTGAAAATCCGCTGCGAGGGCCAAATGATGAACGTCTTGGTCTAAGATTTCCGGATATGTCAGATGCGTATGATAAGAATCTGATTGAAAAAGCTGTAGAAATAGCTAATAAAAATAATATTCGCTGTCATCAAGGCGTTTATGTTGCATTGCAGGGACCAAATCTCGAAACACCGTCTGAATATAATTTTATCAATGTCATCGGTGGTGACCTTGTAGGTATGTCAACTGTACCTGAAGTACTGGTAGCCAGACATTGCGGAATGCGAGTATTCGGTGTATCAGTTGTTTCAAACAAATGTTTCCCATTATCGGCTATAAAAGAAACTACACACGAGTCGGTCATTGCGGTTGCTAATGAAACAGAACCAAAGTTGGCAAAAATATTCAAAGAAATCATCCAGTTCATTGATTAAATAATATGGTAGTAGAACCAGAATACATCGAGATAACCGGTGCAAGGGAGCATAATCTTCAAAATATTGATCTGAGGATTCCAAGAAATAAGTTAGTGGTTATTACGGGTATCAGTGGCAGCGGAAAATCTTCCTTAGCATTTGATACAATATACGCAGAAGGTCAACGCAGATATATGGATACTTTTTCATCCTATGCAAGGCAGTTTATCGGCAGTATGGAAAAACCCGATGTTGAGTACATTTCCGGTCTAAGCCCGGTGATTTCTATAGAACAAAAGACCACATCAAAAAATCCCAGATCTACTGTAGGTACTGTTACCGAAATACTTGACTTCCTACGATTGTTATTCGCTAGAATAGGTGAAGCACATTCATACGTGACTGGCAAGAAGATGGTTAGGTACTCTGAAGTACAGATGATAGACCATGTGTATGAGCATTTTACAGATCAAAAAATAACCATACTAGCTCCACTTATAAGAGGAAGAAAAGGACACTATCGAGAATTATTTGACCAGATACGCAAGCAGGGTTTTTTAAAGGTGCGTGTCAATGGTGTGATGCAAGAAATCGTTCCCAATATGCAGCTTGAAAGGTTCAAGACGCATGATATTGAAGTAGTCATTGACCGGATACAGGTGTTGGAAAAAAGCAAAGACCGCCTCCGAACATCTATGCAGACTGCACTCAAATCGGGAAGTGGAATGGTAATGGTGCTGGATGAAAAAGAGCAGATATTTCCATATTCAAAATATCTGATGGATCCTGAGACAGGAATTTCGTACGAAGAGCCTTCGCCCAATACATTTTCTTTCAATTCACCGTACGGTGCCTGCACTAGCTGTATTGGGCTCGGTACGCTAAATCAGATAGACATCGACCGTGTAATACCCGATGATAGCAAGAGTATCAACGAAATCGGTATTGCACCTTTAGGTGAAGTAAGGCAAAACAATATTTTTGAACAGCTTCGCCAATATGCCAAATTAAAAGGATTTAGTTTTTCTACTCCTGTAAAAGACATACCTGAAGATGCGCTCAGGCATATACTGTACGGAGGAGACAAGGACTACAAACCATCTGCAGCACTTAGCAAGAACGAATTTAGCAGCTTCAATCTGCCTCATGAAGGGCTGTTGAATATGCTGCAACGTTGGTACCGCGACTCTACATCCGATAATATTCGCGCATGGGCGGAAGAATACATGACCATTGTACAATGTAGTGATTGTAATGGTACAAGACTAAGGAAGGAATCATTGTCATTTAAGGTCGCAGACCGAAATATTGGCGAACTATGCAACATGGATGTAAGATCGCTTCACGACTGGATTGGAAAATTGCCGGAAATATTAAACAATAAACACCGGCAGATAGCTGCAGAAATCATTAAAGAAATTGGTCTTCGTTTGGGTTTTCTGTTGAATGTAGGTCTTGAATATCTTTCTCTTAACCGTCCATCAAGGACACTATCGGGTGGCGAATCGCAGAGAATCAGGCTCGCTACTCAGATTGGGTCACAACTAACAGGTATTACATACATCCTCGATGAACCGAGCATTGGGCTTCACCAACGCGATAATATGAAACTCATTCAGGCATTGAGAGAGCTTACTGATATAGGTAACAGCATCCTTGTAGTAGAGCATGATAAGGACATCATGATGTGTGCTGACTATATTATAGACCTTGGCCCCGGTGCAGGTAAACACGGCGGAATGCTTGTAGGAGAGGGAACGCCCGAAAAATTCTTATCGCTCAGAACACTAACATCAGAATACCTATCTAACTCTAAATCTATAGATGTACCGAAGAAAAGGAGGAAGGGCAACGGGCACTTTCTTGAACTGGCAGGTGCAAGTGGCAATAATCTGAAAAACGTCAATATCAAAATCCCGCTAGGGACTTTTGTTTGTGTGACGGGTGTTTCAGGTAGTGGTAAATCGACTTTGATTAATGATACCCTATACCCAATACTGAGGAAATATTTTTACAAAAGCAAACAAGAGCCGTTGGCTTACAAAAAAATTACCGGCCTCGAAAATCTTGATAAGGTAATAGAGATAGACCAGGCACCTATAGGCAGAACACCGCGTTCTAATCCGGTGACCTATACCAATGTATTTGGCGATATCAGAAAGATTTTTGCAGAGTTGCCGGAGTCGAAGATCAGGGGTTACAAACCGGGGCGATTTTCATTTAATGTTAAAGGTGGCCGGTGTGAAGAATGTCAGGGCGGTGGCATGAAAACCATTGAGATGAATTTCTTGCCTGATGTGCAGGTAGAATGTGATGTATGTATGGGTAGGAGGTACAACCGAGAAACTCTAGAAGTATTGTACAAAGGCAAATCTATCAATGATGTATTAAACATGACGGTTGAAGAAGCAGTAGTGTTTTTTGACAGCTACCCTTCCATTCACCGGAAAATAAAGACATTACAGGATGTCGGGTTGAGTTATATTTCGCTGGGTCAGGCTGCCACAACACTGTCGGGTGGTGAAGCACAGAGAGTTAAACTCTCAGAAGAATTGTCAAAAAAAGATACCGGAAAAACCATTTATATACTAGACGAACCTACCACAGGGCTGCATTTCGAAGATATAAAATTACTGTTGGGTGTACTGAATAAGCTCGTGGACAAAGGCAATACTGTACTCATCATAGAACACAACATGGATGTTATCAAAACAGTAGATTATATCATTGATATAGGACCTGAAGGAGGAGACAAAGGCGGAAGCATTGTGTGCACCGGCACTCCCGAACAGGTAGCAGCCAATAAGAGTAGTTATACAGGTGAATTTTTGAAAAAGGAACTTACTTAATTTTCCAAGAACAGTTTTTTCTTTAGGAATTCAAGCGTTAAGGCATAAGCTTTGCGGGCTGAGTCAGGGTCATGAGTGGCATTTGATGGATTAAAAAATGCGTGTTGTGCAGGGAAAATAAAGTATTGAAGGTCTTTGCCGGCAGTATTCATGGCCTCAGCAAATCTATTAACAATTGCTGATGAAATCCAGGGATCGAACTCCCCGAAGATACCAAGTACCGGTGCCTGAAGAGATTTTAAAATTTCTACATTCATTTCAGGCATTCCGTAATAGATAACACAGGCTTTCATTTGAGTACCGGTAAGTAAGGCTGCTTCAAGCGCCCAAGTACCACCCATACAATATCCAATGGATGCAAGCAAATGCCCATTTGCGAATGTGCTTATGGCAGCACCGATTGTTTCATTTGCTGTTTCTAGTGAAATGGATCGCTTGAGAATTGCTGCATGTTCATCTTTATCTGTTACCTGTCCATGGTACAAATCAATGGCGAGAATATTCACTCCGGGCAAGTCGTTGGCAAATTGATGAGCAAGCTCTTTAATGTGGGTATTAAGACCCCACCATTCGTGAAACACAAGTAAAGTCTTATCTGAGTCAACTGCTTTGAGGTAATAAACCGATTCATTTCTGCCATCGCCGGTAGTGAAATTCTGTACCATATTTAATCAGTATTAGACGATTAAAGATACAAAATATTCACTACCAAGATGGTGGAATGATACTTATTCCCTAACCAGGGTGATATCACCTTTATACAATTGTTTGCTACCATCAATATATTCTACTACAAAATAATAAACAAAGACCGCCGGATTGACTGTTTTTCCTCTGAATGTACCATCCCATCCCAGATTAGGATCATTTGGTGCAAAATCATAATTTTGATACATCAGTTCTCCCCATCTGTCAAAAATCTTGAGTTCATGTATTTTTACAACCCTGTCATCTGCAAATAATGTAAATCTGTCGTTGATATTATCTCCATTAGGAGAGAAAATATTCGGGATAAATATATTAACATCTTTATCTATCAGCACAATGATATAGTCAGTAGCTTCACAGCCATGTATATCCTGTACCGTTATTCTGTACTGTTGTGTGCTGAGTGTTTTGACCTGAGTAATCAGGCAAGAGTCGCAACTCAGATCTTTAGCTGGTGTCCAAAGTACTTTGCTGAGTTCATCTACAGGTACATTTACTACTGCTTCAAGCCATGTTGAATCACCGAGCCTTACTATAATACTTGGATCAAGAGACAGATTGAGTATAGAACCTTCGCCAACTACAAAGGTGGTCGATGATTCGCAACCGATTGCATCTTTAGCTACAATGGTATAAGCACCTGCATATAGTGGACTAAAAATACCGGTAGTATTCGGTTTTTTACTTCCATTAATATAGAATTCTATAGGTGGTACGCCACCAGATGTTTGGGTAATGCTTATACTTCCATTCTTTTCGCCATAGCATTTTACAGAATCAACTACAACACCAGATATAACCGGAGCGTCGGCATTAATTTTTACAAAAACTGAATCTGAATTAACACATCCTGTATTTAGATCTGTTACGTGTAATACATACCATCCTTCACCATTTACAAGTGGAGTATATGTTTTATCACCGTTAAGTATTTTGCCGGTTTGGGTTGTCCAGTAAATGTTAAAATTATTGCTTGCAGATGAAGCAGTACCATCCAGTTTGGTTTCGAACACAAAACAAGGCAGATTGTGATTTTCGCCTGCATTTACTATCGGCAATACAATATCACTTTCTACTACAACACTATCCGAATTGACACAACCGATGTTGACATCTTCTACTGAAATAAAATATTTACCCGGTTTATCTACAGAAAGTTTATCACCTGTCTGGTTAAGGATAGGATTTTTGTTCGAATCAAGCCATTGATATGTGATATTCGGACCATGCTGTGAGCCGGAAGCATCAATGATAACAATCGGATTTTTACAGGTAATTTTTGCAGGTTGAGCAACATTTACTATAGGGTATTCAATAAGTTCCTGAATGAGCAAGGTATTTGATTCTGAACATTTGCTTACTGTATCAACGGCCACGAGAGTTACAAGGCCACCCTTGGTTGTTGTGAAACTTGATCCATTTTGTGTGCTGTTGTTTTGTGTCCAGGTGAAAACAACATTTGTTTGAGGCGTAGTAGAAAGCACTATTGCATCCACATTACAATTGAGCACTTCGCCAGGATCGGCAAAAATAGGTGCAAGCGGGTCATTGATATTCTGACTAACTACCGCAAGAGACGGTGGAGAAGCGCAATTATTAGTCGCATCAATGACGGTAAAATAATAGTTGCCCGGCTGATTGACCAGCAATGTGAGTCCATTACCCAAGAGATTACCATTTTCATCACGCCATTCAAATACGAACCCAGGTTTTTGAGAGCTTTTGCTACCATCGAGCAATACTTCTGTAACCAGACAAGTCAACAATTTATCTTCACCAGCATCAGCTACCGGAACACTGCTGTCAAGTATTACTACGGTAGAATCTGTATAAAGGCATGCTTTTCCAAAATCGGCAGTAATATAATATGTTCCAGGTGTACTCACTGTAGGGTTTAGCTGTGTAGATGTAAAATTGTTGGGTCCTGTCCAGCTATAAGTGGCAACAGCTGTGGCATTTGCCTGTAGAATTACACTTTTTATTATACAATCCACTGTAAATGACGGTCCCGCATCCACTTTTTCAGGACATGAAGAGCAAGGAAGTTGTGATACTGACATTGAAGTGACACAACTTTGATTGATCGGATCTGTAACTTTGAGAATTATAGTTGAACCATTAGCCGGTAATCCTGGTATTGTTACAGTCTGTCCATAATCAAACGGACCCCAGTTATTACCATTCCAACTTACATTATATTGCGTAACAGTACCATTTACAGAATTGACCATAAAAGATACATCGAAGGTATCATCCGTACCGGTATTGCCAGTATTATTATCATTGCAAGTACCAACTACCAGATTGGTATATTCTATAATACATGGGTCGGAACATGGTGGTGGTGCCGGAATGTTGATCAGAACTTTACAAGTGGCGTCATCTTTATCTACGAGTTCGAATGTTTTACTACCTCCGCTTATGAGATAAGGCCCAAACATCGTACTGGCAGTATAAGAGTAAACATTAGCAGGTGTGCCACTAACATACCAGCCCGTTGATGTATTCACTCCATTGACTATGATATCAAAGGTATAGGTATCATCACTAGAGTCATTGGTAGTTCCTTTGTTGTCACAATTCACATTTTCGATTACAGCATTGATAACGCAGGTGTTCGAACAAGGGGTAAGGTTACCCGGATTTTGAATATTCTGGCATTGATTATCATCACTGTCCACAAGTGTAATGGTAGGATTGCTGCCGTCAGCAAGAAGTGTAATGGTGCCCCCAACACCATAGGTGAATGTTGCTACAACATTGCCACCCACTATCACTTTAAAAGTATTGCTGGCACTTCCGTTGGCTGCTGTTGCATTGATGGTTATTGTGTAATAATCATCAACCGGATCGGTATTAGTACCGGCATCATTACACACTTTGGTAAATGTAGTGACCGTAATCTCACAATTGGTAGAGCACGGTGTGAGCGGACCAATATTCTGAGTAACAGAACATCCGGCAGCTACATCTTCGAATGTCAGTGTCAGAGACTGTGATTTGGCCGGTATATTGACTGACTTTGAAACACCATAACTAAAGGTGCCCAATACAGTAGCTCCGTCTTTCAAGGTATAGGTACCGACATTTGCTTTATTATTTCCAATATTAAAAGTAACGACGTAATAATCATCACTGGCATCGGTATCCGTACCGGCATTATTACACACGATATTGAAGTTTATTATATTTAATATCAAACCCTCAGGTATAACTACTGTATTGCTGAAGACACAAGCTTTATCATCACGGCCATAGATTGTATAACTGCCCTGCGACAAACCTGTGAAAACGTTATTTCCTGTCCATGTTATATTATCAATACTATACTCTACTACACCCGATCCGCCAGTTTTGCTCACAGTAATGGTAGCATCCTTTGAGCCTGCGCAGGTTTCAGGTTTTGGTGTTAGGGTAAGTACGATTTTTGGATAAATATTTAGCGTTAGCGTCACCAAAGTTTTACATCCATCCTGATTTTTTAATACAACATAAATGGTTTGGGTCGGTGTAGAAGTGTTGGTATAATTTATAGGAAGAGCGTTGGTTTCTGTATTAGCATCTGCGGGTGTTGCGTAGAATGCATAAGTAAGGCTCGGGTTTGGATTTATCTGTGCAATGGCATCTGTAAGTGTAAACTGAGCATGACCCTGACTATCTTCATCACAAGCATAAAGAGAAGCATTATTCCCGGTAGGGTTTGCTATAATTTCGATGGTAATAAGTGTACGGACATTGCTCTTACAATCTGGGAAAAGGGTACTTTTAGCTTCTACATAAAATTTGTATAAACCCGGTGCTGAAATGGATGGCGTATATTGAAGTGTACCAGCTGCCAGCAATGTGCCTCCGGTAGGGCTGTCATACCAGTCCGCAGTTTCATCTGTTCCTACTGTTACTGTCAATGTTGGTATTGCTTCTCCAAAACAAATCTTTTTATTGCCGCCACTTACAGGAGGTAGTACGGTCGGACAATTACAGTTTGGTGCATTGATCTGAAAATCTTTTGTACAGCCGGTAGATACCTCTGTAGCTGTAATAGTCAGATTGTTACTAACTGACACCGGACCAATATTGTACTGATTAGACCCTATATTCGTAACTGTTCCTGATGATGCTGTGATGGTATAACCTGAGGCAGTGATTACTACATTGTAGAAATCAAGGTCTGGCGTACAGCTTACTGATTCAATATTTATAGTAATATCGGGCTGCACCGTGATGTTTACTGTAGCTGTGTCTGCAGGGCAAGCTCCGACTTTGGGTACTATATAGTAAAAACCATAAGTACCAGAGACAGCATTATTAAAGCTAACCTTGGTAGGGTCAAACAGGTTGATATTGCCTGAGCCTTTATTCTTCCAAACACCACCTGCATCATACATACCGACCAGATAACTGAACAAATTGACATTGTTAGCACCGAAACACACTGTGCCCTGACCATCACCACCTGCTTTGAGAGGAGTGTTGACCGTAATAGTAAATGGTGCCTCATCCGTGCAGATAGTATTTGTGGCCAGTACATAATATGTGGTGGTTACTGATGGACTTACGACAGTTGATGAAAGTTTGTTGGCAGCTGTAGCAGGTGTACCCGAATGGTAGCTTATCGAAGGATTAGAATTATTGTTATCCGTTACCTGAATACTAGCCAGATTAAATGATGAGCCGAGGCAAATATCAGCTTGAGCAGGATCAAGGAAAATATCCGGCACCAGCTTACCATAAATCTTTTGTACTTTAGTAATTTTTTTATTCGAACATGGATTAACGAATTCCCATGTATATGTCATTACGCCATTGTCAAGGTATTGGTCTGCTGATACAAACCCACTTATATCACATTGGTCAATTTTATTATTGGTATAATACAAATCATCGGCAGGCGGGAATGGCTCACCGCAATCAAGCGTAATATCAGCCGGTGGATCGAAGAATGTTGCATCTGGTGCAGGTAATATCTTTATGTTTTGGGTATGTGTTATCAATGTTCCGCATGTGTTAAGGTTCCAGGTACGCTGGAGATTACCCCCACATGGATCATACGATCCAGAAGTAATGGCTTCTATATCTCCGTAATTCTGACATTCGCCTGTAAGGTTGTTATTATAAGACAATAACATTTGTTGGTCAATCTGCTCAGCCTGGTCACATGCTATGGTAATATTAGCTGGTGGGTTAGTAAATGTAGGCAATGGTGCAGGTAATACTACCAGTTTTCTTTGTGCAGTAATTGTTCTACCACAGTTATCTGTAAATTCCCACACTTGGGTATAATCTCCACCACAGAAATCATGGGCGCCAATAACAGTAGGGTAAACATTTCCGGATATAGCACATACACCAAGGTCTTTATTAGAATAATTCAATGGAACATCAAGATTTGGTACAGCTGTACACTGAACTGTTACATCAGGTGGTGGCTGTGCGAAGGTGGCAGCAGGTGCGGGTTCTACAACGGTAGTTTGCGTATGAGATATAGTACGGAAGCAGGCATCCGTATATTCCCAAAGATATTCTACGGTACCGCCGCATTCGGTATAATTACTAACTATTACTGCTTGAACCGAACCTGTTATGGCACAATTTCCTGTTTTGTTGTTTGTATAATTAAGTGGCGGTGCATTTAGGACAATATCCTTACAATTCTTGGCCAAGTCAGCTGGTGGATTAATGAATGCTGCTACCGGAGTAGCATTGACGGTAACATTCTGTGTATGCGATATGGTCCTGAAGCAGGCGTCCGTATATGTCCAGTTGTAGCCAAACGTCCCTCCACAAACACTCGGGCTACCAATCAAAGTGGCTGGTACAGAGCCATTTATCCCACAGGCGCCCGAAAGTCCATTGCTGAATGACAAACTTGGAGCCGAAGCTGGTATATTTTCACAATCCACTACCTGATCTCCCGGTGGATTCTGGAAAACAGCAACCGGAACTGGTGTGGCAGTATAATTCTGCGCATGACTTATAGTCCTGAAGCAGGCGTCCGTATATGTCCAGGTATAGGTAGTTGTACCTCCGCACAGATCAGAATTACCTGATTTGACGGCTGGTACTGTTCCTGTTATGGCACATAGTCCTGTTCTGTTATTGGTATAGTTCAAGTCAGGTACTGATACCGGTATTTCACTACAATTGACAGTCTTATCTCCGGGCGGATTCTGGAAAGTAGCTACCGGTACTGCATTGACTGTATAATTCTGTACCCAGTTAATAGTGCGATTACAAGCATCTGTGAAATTCCAGGTATAGGTCTTTGTGCCACCGCAAAGGTTAGCAAAACCTGATTCAACCGGTGAAACCGAACCATTGATACCACATGCACCATTTAGACCGTTGGTATATGTTAGTGCAGGAGCACTCGTCGGTATTTGTTCGCATTCTACTGTCTGACTTGAAGGTGCATTCTGGAAAGAAGCTACCGGTACAGGGTTGACATTATAAGTCTGAACCCAGCTAATGCTACGGTTGCAGGCATCTGTAAAATTCCAGGTATAGGTAATGGTTCCACCGCACAGATCTGCATTGCCACTTTGAACTGCCGGTACGCTTCCATTGATACCACAAGCGCCACTCAGACCGTTGGTATATGTCAAATCAGCTGCTCCGGTTGGTATCTGGGCGCAATCTACTGTCTGGCTCGATGGTGCATTCTGAAATGTGGCTACAGGTACAGGATTAGCTGTAAATGTTTGAACATGTGTAATGGTACGGTTGCAAGCGTCTGTAAAATTCCAGGTATAGGTAATGGTTCCACCGCACAGATCTGCATTACCGCTTTGAACTGCTGGTACACTTCCGTTGATACCACAGGCGCCACTCAGACCATTAGTATAGCTTAAGTCTGATGCTCCGGTTGGTATCTGGGCACAATCTACTGTCTGGCTCGATGGTGCATTCTGGAAGGCAGCTGCTGGTACCGGAGTAGCAGTAATGGTTTGAACGTGTGTAATGGTTCTATTACAAGCATCTGTGAATGTCCATGTACGGGTAATAGTACCTCCACAAAGATCGGCACTACCTGTGACTACAGGAGACACACTACCTGATATGCCACAGGCTCCTGTTTGCCCGTTTGAATAACTCAGATCCGGATGAGTAGTAGGTATTTGCGAACAATCAACATTAAGATTTGCCGGTGGATTCTGAAAACTCGCCTGAGGTACAGGAGTTACTGTCAAAACCTGCTCATGTGTTTTTGTACGTCCGCAAGCATCTGTGAATGTCCATGTGCGAGTTATTGTACCACCACACAGATCAGCACTACCTGTGACAGTAGGTATTGATGTACCACTAATGCCACAGGCACCACTCAGACCGTTGGTGTATGTAAGTGAGGGATGAGACGTTGGTATTTGGTCACATGTAATAGTCATATTTGCCGGTGGATTCTGAAAGCTCGCCTCAGGTACCGGGGTCACTGTCAAAACCTGTTCATGATTAATCGTGTGGTTGCAGTTATCCGTAAATGTCCAGGTACGAGTGATGGTACCACCGCACAAATCGGCACTACCAGTAACAACAGGCGCTACGGTTCCGCTCACCAGACAGGCACCCATTCCTGTATTTTCGTAGTCAAGGTTTGGGTGAGTAGTTGGTATTTGGCTGCATGTAAGTGTCTGATTTTGAGGCAAAGTTGATTTCCATGTTGGTGCTGGTACAGCATTGATGGTTATGGTCTGAGTGTGTGAATCTTTATTGCCACAATTATCTTCAATTGTCCAGGTGCGGGTAATGGTACCACCAGAACACAAGTCGGCACTACCAGTCTCTTCACCTGGAACCGAACCGTTAGGGATACAATTATCTGTATAATTCAATGCCTGCATAGGCTGTAGTAAGTCATAGCAGCTCAAAGTCTGATTTGGAGGTTTATTTTGAAGTACTGGTTTTTGCGTATCCTGGAATGTTACAGATTTACTTTTGAGATCGCAACAGTTAGCAGTACAGTCTATTGAACTTACATTACCTCCTACTACAGGTACATAGGCATTACTGCCTGTAACATAATTATATGAATAAAAGGTGAATGTTCCACATTCTGAAGATGTCCATGTACCAGTAACACCAGGAAAAATTTCCAGAATTTCACCTGCTGCATTTGTTACAAAAACAACTTCAGTATTATTGGGGTTGGTCTCATATCCTGTGACATTGTACGTAACAGGTGCATCTGGGCACAATGGTGTCGGTGCAGCTGTGATGGTACCGGCATTGGCCGAGTTGACTACAATTGTTATACAATTTTGTGCAGGAGGATTGGTTACAGGAATGCAAGGATCATTATACGCATCTACGCACAAGGTGTAAGTACCGGCAGTTGTCCAGTTTTTTGTAAATGAATTTGATGTACTATTTTTTACTACCGCACCATCAAGATACCAAATATAATGTGTAGCGCCATCCAATTTATCTACAGTATAGGTTTCAGTTTTTGGTGCGCATATTTCTGTTTCTCCCATGATGGGTCCTTTCCAGTCCTCAATGGTTTCAGAACCACAGGTACCAATGATGTCGATGGTAACAGTGCAATAAGAGCCTGCGCATCCATCTATCATAAAATAGTAGGTTTTACCAATTTGCAGGCCAGACATGGATAATGTTTTATCATTTGTATTTCCACAATCATTGACATTACAGGCAACGGCATCATTAGAGCCACATTGGTTATAAATGGCTATTTGTACACCATTTGAACCTCCTTTACCAGTACAATTAGTAAGTGTACAGTTCAGTGTCAGGTCAGTACACCATGCTTTGAATGCAAACCATGTCGGGTTGTTTGGGACTGTATTTGAACCAGGACATAGAGGCGTAGGTGCGTCACCCGGGTGTTGGTAGTTATTCATCGTCAGAACATACCCATCCAGTTCATCGATGGTGCATAATAATGGGGCTGTATTACATTTACATACTAATTGTGAGCCATTAGTACATGGTGGATATGTTTGGGAAAAAGCTTCTGATGCAAACAAAAGAAGGATTAGGCAAATGTATATTTTCTTCATACTGAGCAAAAATTTTAACACTAAATTGATAAAGTTAAAATTACTCTTAACAAAATGTTAATTTTTTCGCTCGTTAAATGCAATATTTTAGATGACTTTCAAGCGTTCGTCAAAGAATTAAAATATTATTTTGGAAATATATTGTTTTTTTACCAAATATTTTGCAACTTCATTCTGTGTATTAAAGTCACACTCAGTATTTTTCCATGTGCAAATCAGATATTAAGACAAGAATTACCAAAAGGTCATACTATTGAATAATGATAAACTTTGATCTGAAAAACAAAAAAGGTGTCAAATTTTCACATGACACCTTTTACTTATTTAAACTGTTTCAACAACTTTACCTGCCTTCTTTCTTTCGTGTTCTTTCAGGTAAATTTTTCTAAGCCTTATTGAATGTGGAGTAACTTCTACAAATTCATCAGCCTGTATGTACTCTAATGCTTCTTCAAGTGAAAAAATGAGTGGTGGAGGTAATTTTACTTTATCATCAGAACCGGAGGCTCTCATGTTGGTAAGTTTCTTTGTTTTGGTAATATTGACGACCAAGTCACCGGATCTATTATTTTCACCAATAACCTGGCCTTCGTACACATCCGAATTAGATTCAATGAAGAAACGACCTCTGTCTTTCAGATTATTCAATGAATATGGTATAGCCTGGCCTGTTTCCATACAAATCAAAGAACCATTGATACGTGTTGTGATGTCTCCTTTATATGGCTGATACTCAATATAACGATGTGCCATAATTGCCTCCCCGGCAGTAGCGGTGAGAAGATTTGATCTTAACCCGATAATACCACGAGAAGGAATGTGGAAGCTAAGTAACATCCTGTCGCCTTTAGGTTCCATTTGTTTCATTTCAGCTTTTCTCTGAGTTGCGAGTTCGATAGCTTTTCCGGAAAATTCTTCAGGGACATCGATGCTTAGCTCTTCGATTGGCTCACATTTTTGTCCGTCTATTTGTTTAAAAATAACCTGAGGCTGTCCTATCTGTAGTTCATATCCTTCTCTACGCATGGTTTCTATCAAAACAGAAAGGTGAAGTACACCTCTACCGTACACCATAAAGGAATCAGCCGAATCAGTTTTTTCAACACGGAGAGCAAGATTTTTCTCTAGCTCTTTTTCAAGTCTTTCTTTGATGTGCCTAGATGTAACAAATTTACCTTCCTTACCAAAGAAAGGTGAATCATTAATAGTAAACAACATACTCATAGTTGGTTCATCTACCGCAATGGTTGCAAGTGCTTCCGGATTTTCAAAATCTGCAACTGTATCACCGATTTCAAAACCTTCAAGACCGACAATCGCACAAATATCACCAGCCAATATTTCGTTGGTTTTTATTTTCTCAAATCCGTCGAAGTAATAAAGTTCTTTGATTTTTGTTTTGGTTATACTCGAATCTCTTTTTACCAGAGAAACATTCTGACCAGAAGTCAAGGTTCCTCTTGTAAGTTTGCCGATAGCTATTCTACCTATATAGGCTGAATAGTCAAGACTTGTAATCATTAATTGTGGTGTGCCGGCAGATACAATAGGTGCTGGAATGTATTTTACGATAGCCTCAAACAGCTGGGTGATATCTGTGGTTGGGTTTCTCCAGTCATCCGCCAGCCAATTGTTCTTAGCTGAACCAAACAATGTAGGGAAGTCAAGTTGATCTTCGGTAGCATCCAATGCACACATCAGGTCGAATACTTGTTCTTGTACTTCGTCGGGTGTACAGTTTTCTTTATCAACTTTATTGATAACTACAATTGGTTTGAGTCCCAAGCCAATGGCTTTTTGGAGTACGAATCGTGTCTGAGGCATCGGTCCTTCAAAGGCATCTACCAATAATATAACACCATCAGCCATATTGAGTACACGCTCTACTTCACCGCCGAAGTCGCTGTGGCCGGGTGTATCTATTATATTTATTCTGTAATCTTTATAGCGTACGGCTACATTTTTTGCAAGGATGGTAATTCCTCTTTCTCGCTCCAGGTCATTGTTATCCAGCAATAATTCACCAGGTTTTTCATGATCTTTAAAAAGTTTGCCTGCTAATAGCATTTTATCGACCAGAGTTGTTTTGCCGTGGTCAACGTGGGCAATAATTGCAACATTTCTTATATTCTGCATTTAATTGTTTATTAGGGGCGCAAAGGTACACGAATTTTCAATTAAATGTAAACAAGAAATCAAAATGGAATGTTAATGGTGCTTTAGTACTTATTCAAAAATCAATTACTTATTAATGTTTCACGTGAAACATTAATAAAATTACAAAAGACGATTTCTATCTAAAAATGAAGAAAGTATTGCATTAAACTCTTCCGGTCTTTCCATCATTGGCGCATGCCCGCTTTTATCTATAAAATGCAGCTCTGAGTTCTTTATCAAACTGTGAAATTTTTCTCCAACAAATGGTGGAGTGACGATATCTTGATGTCCCCAAATAAGTAAAGTAGGCTTTTCAATCTCATGAAGCCGATGTTCTAAATTTTGCCTAACAGCTGACTTTGATGTTACTACAATTCTCAGAGCTTTAAGCCGATCACTAATTGTAGAAAATATTTCATCAACTAATTCTTTCGTAGCTACCGCAGGGTCATAAAATGTCTCTTGGGCTTTTTTTTCAATGTATTCGTAACTTCCCCTTTTAGGAAATGATGTACCCATTGCAGATTCAAATAACCCACTACTACCAGTAAGTGTAATAGTTGCTACATGCTGCGGATGTGCCAATGCAAATAAAATAGAAATATGCCCTCCTAAACTATTGCCCAATACATGCACTTTATCAAAATTCTTGAACCGAATAAAATCATACACATGATCAACCAAGCCACCAACTGATAACTTCAACATAGGTAATTCCATGATTGGTAGTATTGGAATAACAACATTATACCTATCATGGAATTCTTTCATTATTCCTTCAAAATTTGATAAGGCCCCTAATAATCCATGCAATAAAACCAGAGTTTCTTTTCCACCGTTGGTCTCAATATATTTGAATCCAAATTCCTCTATCAGTTCGTATTCCATATTGTTTGCTTCTATTAATATTTATAAACCTTTTCCAAATATATACTAAAACTAAACCGTTTTTTGGGAATCATGCACTAAACTTAAAATATAAACAATAGCACTTATCAACAAAAAACCAACTAACTGGTGAAATACACCGTACCAAATTGGTATCCTTCCCTTTGAATGTATCAATGTAAGTACACCTAAAATGACCTGTAAAAACATAAATGTAATCTGAAGGTATAATCCTGTCTTTAATAAAGCTGATTTTACTCTACCTATATTCTTGAAAAATAAATATAAACCAAAACATAAAATTAAATAAGCCAAATTGCGATGAAGGAAATGAACCAAAGCAGGCAAGAAATGATGTTCGTCGTACTTCCCAAAATTGGTGTATGTCCAATGCGAGAAATCAGTCAATACTGCAGGAATCCAACTGTCTCCAATCTTTGGCCATGTAGGGTAAATCATCGACGCACGCATACCTGACATCATTCCACCTAAAAAAATTTGTACAAATAATATCCAAAAAAAGGATTTGTATGCTATCCTGTTGGTTACATCAATTGAATCTTCCTTCTCTACTCTGAACTCCTGAATTACTACCCACAATAAATATAAAAATAAAATTAAAGCTAATATCAAATGAAACGATAGTTTATAAGCATTAACCCATGGACGTTCAATAAGCCCGCTAGCTACCATTATCCAACCCATTGAAGCATTTAAAGCTGCCAATAAAAATACAATGAAAAGTCGCTTTCCTAACAATGAACTAATCTTCCTTTTAAAAATAAAAAAAATCAATGGAAATAAAAAAACGAAACCCATAGTACGCGCCCAAAGACGATGAAAATATTCCCAGAAGAAAATAAATTTAAACTCTGACAAACTCATACCTTTATTGATTTTGTGATACTGAGGTGTCTGTTGATAAAGTTCAAATTGTGCATTCCACTCATTTTCATTCAAAGGAGGAATGGTACCACTGACAATATCCCATTTTGTAATACTAAGTCCTGAACCGGTCAATCTAGTAATACCACCAATGAATACCTGCATTAGTATCATAAATAACCCAACTATCAACCATATTTGTACTGCAGTTATTCTATTACCTGACATGTGAACTACATTAGTTTCTGCAAATATAAATTTTTAAAAACTACTTTTCCAAAAACATTTAATTTAAGCTGATAATGATAATTTTATTTTTAATTATTTAATATAAATTCATCATCATCAGTGTTGTTAAGATGTTAATAACTTGTACTTAATTATTTTTCCATATAAATACTAACATTGTTTTCAGAATTATCAACATATACTTTATTAAACAAATAAAAGCATCATAGTAGTATTCTTAACAATCTTGTCAAATTTGTTGATATATATATGTTGGCAATTCTTTTATGTTGGTGTTTATAGCTTGAATGTGTTTAACAGTTTGACTGTCATCCAAAACTTCTTTAAAAATTATTTTATTGTAATTCTTTCTACATGTTTTTACTTCTATTGTTGACAGATATCGAGTTTTAAACATTTTAATGTGAATAAGTTTTTAAATTTGCTTCTAAGTTTCAAATACTTATAAATTTTTTTTAATAGATTGTTGGTAATATGTGTAGCAGACTTTCATTTGTGACTACCTCTGAAAAAATATGGAAGGATATAGGAATCCAATCTGAAGGACTCTTGCGTACTTCTTATAATATAGCACCCACTCATCATACTTATATAATAAAGAATAGTACACCTGACAGGCTTGACTATGTTACCTGGGGCATTATACCACAAACGGCACAAATAATTAAAAACGAAGGAAAACTTGCTCTCGCACGTGCAGAAACTCTGCTGACAAGTACATCTTTCAGAATTCCGGCCAGACAAAAAAGATGCATCGTTGTAGTTGACAGTTTTTATGATTTGCAAGAACATTTCGGCCCATCACAAAGTACAGCGAAAAGATATTTTTCAAAAAATGGAGAATTACTCACTTTAGCAGGTGTATGGGACTCATGCAATATAGATGGTTATAACCACTTGAGTTTTAGTATTATTACTCAACAATCCGAATATTTTCCGAATACCAGATTGCCACTAATAATACATGAAAGCGAACTAAGAAAGCAGTGGTTGTCTAACCTCCAAATTAACGAAATTGAAGATATACTATTAACAGACCATTCAAATATGCTTGACTCATACAATGTCAATGCTGCTGAGCTGCTTGCCTTTAACGATAGTTTTCAAATGCACCTAAGGATTGATTAAAATTTTTATATGAGAGCGGTTATCCAACGAGTGAACAAAGCATCAGTAGAGGTTGATAATACTATAATAGGCAAAATAGACGAAGGATTACTCGTGCTAATAGGTATAGAAAATGAAGATTCAAAACAAGACGCAGAATGGCTCGCATCAAAAATAGTAAAAATGAGAGTTTTCGCAGATAATACCGGGCTTATGAATCTCGATATTACAGATATCAATGGTGAGTTGCTAGTCATCAGCCAGTTTACTCTTTTTGCTTCGACCAAAAAAGGAAATAGACCTTCATTTATTAATTCTGCAAAACCTGATATTGCAATACCACTGTATAATTATTTTTTACAATTTATTAAAAATCAATTAAATATACCTGTAAAATCAGGAATATTCGGGGCAGATATGAAAGTTAGCCTGGTAAATAACGGTCCTGTAACCATTATTATTGACACGAAAAAAAAGGAATAAATGCAGTTAAGAGAAGCACAAAAATTAGTTGATAATTGGATTAAAAAAGTAGGCGTCAGGTATTTCAATGAACTTACCAATATGGCCATTCTGACCGAAGAAACAGGCGAGGTAGCACGATTGATATCGAGAATTTATGGAGAACAATCTTTTAAAGATCCTACCACTGATGATGAAGCAAAAGCAATGCTTACCGATGAGTTGGCAGATGTATTGTTTGTGTTAATATGTATTGCGAACCAAACCGGTGTCGATCTCGATGAAGCATTAACCAACAACCTTAAAAAGAAAACAGAAAGAGATATCGACCGACACCAAAACAATGACAAACTAAAGTAAGCTACATGTTTCAATAAAATGATTGATTGCTTCAGTACTTTTACGTGGTTCTTCCAGCATACCCAAATGCGCTGACTTTTTTAAGGCATAAACTGCAGCCTTTTTAGGAAAAGCCGTCTGTGCAAACCAAGCTTCACCATCAATCAGATTATCGTATTTTCCAATAATAAAACCAACAGGTATATTGGTTTTGGTAAGGAAATCAGTCATATCCGGACGGCTTGTCATTATTTGAAGGTTATTTACAAGAAGACTAACACGCATGTTGTTTCCATTGTTAATAAGTTGTTCTATTTCCTTATTGGCTTTGTTGTGGAAAAAATTGGGCATTATTTCTTTGTAAAATTTGGCAACACCGTGCGTTTCTAAAAAAGAAATATGTTTTTTACGACCTTCTTGTTTGTCACCACTATCTGCAAAAGGATGCGAATGGAACAACATAAGGCCACGAATTTTTTCAGGAAATAATTTACAAATCTGCAATGCGAGATAACCTCCCATACTGTGGCCTACGATTATTCCGGGTCGTTTGATTAGGGTTTTGTAAGCACTGGCAAGTGATTCAATATTATCGTAATATTTTTCATCAGTTCCATCATAGCCTGGAAGGTTAGTGAGTATTATGTTTTCTGCCTGAATATTTTTTGTAATTTTTCTCCAGATAGAATTATTCATACCAAAACCATGAATCAAGTAAACAGTCATAATACAGGTCAATAAAGGATTATTTAGAAACGAAAAAATTATTTACTTACCATCAGATACCATCCATATCTGACCACCAGGAATAAAACAACGAATATTACCAACACTGCCTGGAATGATAAGAAAGCTATCGCATATATATGGGTTCTGTCGATAATCCACATGATAGAAATGGTAAAGAAGATAATCATTACTAGACCCGAAAGCTTTTTAAATCCCGGTATAAGGTCAAGGCTAACATTATGCTTGATGATTTGTAAAGTAACCACCATACTTATGATGGGCAACACCTGTAAGACAAGATTTGAATCAAAAATACTTTGCCTTTCGAACAAAAACAGATAGATATCAAGTGTTACGGCAAATATTCCCGGTACGCAAGCCAAATATATCAATGCCCCATAAATCTCACGCCAAGGGCTGTTGATACCTTCTTCTTTTGATATCCAACCTACAAGTAACGCTACTACAGGTAACATCACAAAAAAGAAGATAAACCAAGCCGGATTGGTGTGTGCGTAATCGAAACCGTCTCTTAAAGTCATTTTGTCAAATTATTTATTGCGGTAAAGTTACTACACAGACTCCAATATGGGAATGTTAGCTTAATAAAATGGAAATGAGAATTAAATTTTAAAAAAGTGTCAATATGATAATTGAACGTACTTATTGGTATTGGCAGGATCCATTCTGGTCATGTATTGTATAACCTTTGCTCGTTGTGCAGCATCTGCAGCTTTAAAAATGTTGATGATTTCGTCGCCTTTTGTAGTACAGAATATCTGTACAGCTGAAGAATTAGGGTACGATCTGTTGGTAGCATCACAGTATTCAAGACATTTCATCAAGCCTTCTCTGCCTGTCTCCGGATTTTGGCTCATCAGGTCCAGACCTTTGCGGTAGTATTCATAAAATCCTTGTCTGACAGCCTTCATCCCCGGATTGAGCGAATTTTCAAGAAGAAAATATCTTGTTCTGTTTCCGTCAGATGGTTTCCATCCCTTGAATGCACCAGATACAGACTGAGGTATTGCATTGATGATATCCTGTGCTATAAGGTAATAATTTTCGCCACCAAGTGCAGAAAAAGTATCATAGTCTAAAGCTATCAGGTAATAGGCATAGAAAGCAAGCATCGAGGATAGATTATCATTAAATACACCTCTCGAAAACTGAATTGGCTGGTATTGTTCATAGATAAATGCAAAATCCTTATCTACATACGAAAAAACAGGCGTTTTATAATCTGAGTTATAGACTGGTCTTACCATTTGTATGGCAAAATCGCCCCGAAAAGTATTGGCATTGACCTCCTCGGTAATATTCAGTGTAATATTTACATCGATTTTTTCAAAATTATCGTAGCTAACATCCGTCCATGCTGTGTTGTTCATAAAATCCCGGATGGCAGTCTGCAAGGTTTGAAATACTTTAGGGTCAGCGGTCTGTAATTTTGGAGTATTGACCACTACTTTGCAAAGCAATTCCTGAGAATGAAGGGTAGTAGTTAATAATATGAAAATAAAAGCAAGAAAGGTATTTCTATATGACATAATTCATTTTTTAAAATAATCTTCAATGGCTACCACAATATCTTCTGCCACTTCGGACTTATCTTTTAACTCAAAATGCAGTTGTTTATTGTCTTTAGTCAAAATTGTTATTTTGTTGGTATCGTGTTGAAAGCCCGCTCCTTTGTCTTTTAACGAATTTAGGACAATAAGGTCGAAATTTTTTGATATTATTTTTTTTCTTGCATTTTCGTGTTCGTTATCTGTTTCAAGAGCAAAGCCTACCAATAGTTGTTCTTTTTTCTTCACCGAGCCAAGGTATTTTGCAATATCCTGTGTTTGTGCGAGTGAAATATTTAAATCGGAGTCCGTTTTTTTAATTTTGCTGTTAGCTACTGTTACCGGCCGGAAATCGGCTACTGCAGCGGCAAGAATACCTAGGTCGCAGTTTTCAAAAGCAACTGTTGCTGCTTCGAACATTTCTTGTGCGCTTTCTACATGTACGACCCTAATGTTTGAACAATTTGGCAACAAATGAGTGGGTCCAAGTATCAATGTTACTTCGGCACCTTTTCTGCTCAGATTTTCAGCCAGTGCAATACCCATTTTACCAGATGAACGGTTGCCAATAAACCTAACCGGGTCTATTGTTTCAAATGTTGGTCCTGCAGTGATCAGTACTTTTTTACCACTCCAATGTTGCGAGGTTGAGAAATGTTTATCTACCAACATGCCAATTTCATCAGGTTCGGGCATACGTCCTTCACCTGTCAATCCACTTGCAAGCTCGCCTATGGCGGGTGGTATGACTGTGACACCATCTTGCACTAGAAAGTTGATATTTCTTTTGGTAGCCGGATGTTTCCACATGTCAAGATCCATGGCAGGAGCAACCCAAACCGGGCATCGAGCAGACAAGTAGGTGGCAGTAAGCATATTGTCGCAATTACCGTTTGCTAGTTTGGAAAGAGTGGTGGCTGTTACTGGGGCGATAACAAGGGCATCGGCCCACAAACCGAGTTCTACATGGTTGTTCCAGCTTTCTTCGTCTGCAATATCCGAGATGACAGGATGAGTACTAAGCGTAGAAAGAGTAAGTGGTGTAATAAAATCCTTAGCTGCAACAGTCATTATTACCTTTACGTCAGCACCTTTTTTGATGAACCATCTCACCAAATAAGCACTTTTATAGGCAGCAATGCTTCCACATACGCCCAGGATGATTTTTTTACCGGCGAGGTGGCTCATTTTTAACAATAAATGTTACTCAGCCGATTCCTCAGTCTGATTTTTGTAATGGTAATGAATCTGGTCGGTCATAAATTCATTGAGCGCTATGATTACCGGATTTGGCAGTCGCTCGTAGAATTTTGATATTTCTATTTGCTCTTTATTTTCCTGAACCTCTTCAATGGTATCAGAAGAAACCGCAAATTCGTCAAGTTTGCTGTGAAGCTCTTGTTTGATATCAATAGCCAGTTGATTAGCGCGCTTGGCCACGATGTTGAGTGATTCATAGATGTTGCCTGTTTTGGCTGCTATAGATGTTACATCTCTTGCTTGTACATTAGAATCTAGGCCTTGTACCTGAGTTTTAATATCTGTCATAGATTAATCTCTTTTAGTTTGGATTTAGAATTTCGGTAAAATGTCTTTATGTCTTTTAAATACTTACTTTTTGGATATTTGTTCACAAATTCTTCATATTTGTCGATGACCATGTTAAACCTTTCTGTTTGTTTAAACGAAAAGCTCCTCATTGCCCAGTCATAGGTTGACTTTATAACCATGTATTTGATATACTCACGGTCGGTGATATCCGGATAATCGTTCAATAAGTTGTTATAACTAGTAATGGCCGACAGATATTGTTTTGTGTTATAATACAGAGTAGCTTCTGCGAGTGATTTTTTTGCTAATTTTCGTCGAAGCTCATCTATATTTTTATTGGCGTCTTCTACACGTTTACTGTTTGGGTAGGTGTTGATAAAGGCCTGGAAACCATCAATTGCTTTCAGTGTTTCAGTCTGGTCAAGTTCATAGTCTGGCGAAATCATATAATTACAGTAAGCCGACATGTACTCAGATTCTTCTTTATTTTCACCTGTAGAAAAAATATTAGCGGCAGTTTTGAAATAATAACTGGCAAGTATGTAGTTTCTGAGGTAAAAATGCGTGTAAGCATATTTATAATAAAGTGTTTCAGATTCTTTTTTACCACGAAAACTACTCAGTACCTGCTCAAACAAAGTCTGTGCCTTGAGGTAATCTTCTTTGTCGTAATATTCCAGTCCTTTTTTATAAATTAATTCAGTATTACCGCTCTTGCGGATGTTTTCAAATTCGTTACTACATCCTGCAAACAGAAGGGTAAAAACCAAAACCAACAATAAACCTGCTTTACGTAAAATCATAGGGGCGCAAATTTACTAAATTTTTAAAACATTTGCATAATAACGATTTTTATTGTGCTTTTGTATGTCAGTTTTCAATGGTTTATGGTAATTTATGCTTTGTAAACAAGAATATTGACACTCGATTTGTGTAGGAATACTTGTTTCAAAATTTTATTTACTATTTTTGATGAAATTTTATTACAAAACTATACAAGAAATGATACGGTTATCTGTCTGCTTCTTTGCAATGATTATGTTTGTTAGCAATATTTCTGCTCAAAATATTTCTGGTCTTAGCATTCCGAAAACCCTGCACCGGCATGGGCCCAAGAATTATTCAAAGCTCAGCCCAATGTTTTTGTCCTTGATAAGGATTATCAGGAATATTATAAAAAGAATAGCTATCAGAAAACCGATTGGACAAAGTATTATCGTCGCTGGCGAAGGATGATAACACCATTTATTCAAGAAAATGGTCAGTTGATGAGTACAGACCAGATTAACCATAAGAGAAAATTTGCCGAAGGTAAAAAAACACTGAGTTCCGAACAAAATGACATTTGGACACCTGTAGGACCACTTACCACACATTGGAAATCAGAAGATAATGCAGATATGGATGCTTGTCCGTGGCAGGCAAATATTTATTGTCTCGAAATAGCGCCGTCAGATCCTGGTATCTTGTACATCGTTACAGAAACAGGCTCATTTTTCCGTTCGGCAGATAAAGGCAAAAACTGGGAACTGAGAGGCGGCTCATATCTGTTGAATTCCAAAGCACTGGCCATACACCCCAATGATGCTAGTACCTTATTGCTTGGTACCAATAATGTAGTAAGAAAATCAACTGATGGCGGCCTTAGCTGGACCAACATTTATACCAACAACGACCTTTGGTGTAACCGCATCATCATTCACCCTACCAAACCAGATAATATACTGCTATGTAGCAACAAATGAGTATTCCGCACCACAGATGGTGGAGCAAACTGGACACAAACGCTTACTGAGGAATGTACAGATATAGAGTTCCATCCTACCAATCCGGATATCGTTTATGTGTTGAAGAAAAATACTACAAAAGACTTTTACGAATGCTGGAAATCTACCAATGGCGGATCGAGTTTTACGGCCAAAACCATTGGCTGGCCTACAGGTCTCAAATATGGTGAAGGTCGTATAGCAGTAACACCTGCCGACCCTTCACGCGTATATGCAATATTACTTACAGACCAAGGACCACGCCTGATGTGCAGCAATAATACAGCCGAAGCCTGGACACTTACAGCTACAGGAAGTACACCGGCCTTCGAAATGGACAATGGTCAGGGATATTATGACCTCGATATCTTAGCCTCACCACTTGATGCCAATAAAATAATAGTAGCTACAACCACCGCATTCAGATCTGTTGACGGAGGCGCCAATTTTACTTCTGTAGGTGGTTATTACGGACCATTCTCCAGACACCCCGATATACAGGCAATGCGGAGCCAAGGTAACGATACTTATATAGCTACCGATGGCGGAATAACCTGGTCTGACGATTTTTTTGCTGCCAACAGCGAACCACGCATTAACGGAATATTCGCTACTGACTTATGGGGTTTTGATTCAGGGTGGAATGAAGATGTGTTGGTAGGTGGGCGTTATCACAATGGAAATACTGCCTACTATCAAGCTTATCCTGAGGGGAAATTTTTAAGAATGGGCGGTGCAGAAGCAGCTACCGGTTATGTCAATCCGGTGAAGAACCGACAGACTTTTTTCTCAGACATCGGTGGTTATGAGATACCCGAAAATTTTGATGGAAAAACAGTCAACCTACCGTTATCGGAATGGCCGAATGAATCGTATTACTACATGGAGTTCAGCGAAATGACTTGGAGCCCCGTGTGCTGGAATGAAGTATATATAGGCAAAGGGCCAAGTATTAAGAAAAGTACCAACAATGGTGTAAGTTACTCTACATTGTTTACCAGTACCGACCAGGATGCAGTAATGGAACATATACGGATATCAAGGAGTAACCCTAATGTTATATATGCTACTCAACGCTCGAATACACTCTGGGACGGAAAGATTTACAAATCAATCAATGGTGGTGTAAGCTGGAGTACTTTGCCGGACCTTCCGGTATCATCAGGCCAAAGACGGGTAATGACCATAACGCTAAGTGGTGACAACGAAAACGAACTATGGGTGGCACTTGCATACAGCAGCAATGGTAAAAAGGTATATTATTCTCCAAACGGTGGAAATACCTGGCTAAACTGGACAACCGACAAACTAAATGATTTCAATCTTCAGGATATTGTACACCAGCTTGGTACCAACGGTGGTGTATATGTAGCTGCCGATAATGGCCGAATATTTTAAAGAAACAAAACAATGTCTGACTGGGCTGAGTACAATACTGGTCTCCCAGTCAATCATGCATCAAGAGCACTTAAGCCATTTTATAGGGACGGAAAAATTCGTTCAGGTTCGAATATAGGTTTCTGGGAAGCAAATCTGTATGAACCTTCAAACTTGCTTGCACAACCAACTGCAGACAAGTTATACACATATTGTGCACGAGACACATTTTACTTCGATGATTATTCTGTCATGAAATACGACGGCACACAATCTTGGAAATGGGAGTTCACAGGTGCTACAACAGTTATAGGAGCTAATACCCGTACACCCAAAGTTGTTTACCCATCCGCAGGTGAATATGATGTAAAATTAACCATCAGCAACTCGAGTGGCAGCAATACAAGATTCATTGCCAAAATGATAAAAATATTGCCTTCAGAATGTAATGTGGATACCATTGCAGGCAAAAGTCTGAAAATGACCGGAGATCATAAAATTGTGAGCATCCCTGCAGTGAGAAAACTGAAAAATGCACAGTCTATGACTGTCATGTGCTGGATAAAACTCGCTGATAAACAACAATGGTTCACACAACTTGTATCAAACTGGGGCAGTAATGTAGGCTTTGGTTTCGGGTTTGCTTTCCAGGGTTATGTGCCTACTACCAATCTTACTTTTTCCTGGAAAAACGTACCTTACTGGCAGACAAGTTCGTTCGACCTCGAACTCAATAAGTGGATACATGTAGCCATGACAGTAGAACCAACCAAAGTAACACTCTACAAAGACGGCAAACCGTGGGTATATAACGGCGACTTTAGCAATTTTGACTTGTCGGAAACACCCTTTGAAATCGGAGGCCCTGTTTATGGTCAAGGTGGAACATTCAATGGCGAAATGGAAGAATTCAGGATTTATAATAAAGCATTTAGCCAGGCCGAGATACGAGAACAGATGCACCTGATAGATAAAAATCCGGATTCGAGTCTTGTGCTTTACTATTAGTTTAATGAAAGCAAGGCAGATATTGTCTATGACAAAGTAAGCCAAAGTCACGGTCTCAACGGCAGTGGGCTTCTGGTGTCATCTACTGCTGCTATTGGCACAGGTGTTTCAGACAGAATAACGATTAATGCCAATGGCACGACAGATTTTCCAAATTCGAGAGTCAGCCTTAATTTCCCTGTCGGTGCCGGCAGCTTACCTAATGGTGAAATGGTGATGACCAGGCTCTACAACAAACCTTATGGCCAACCTGGAGTGCCTTCACTATCCAACCATTACTGGATACTTGAAAACTGGGGAAGCAACAAGACCTTCACCGGATTAACCGAATTATCATTTCTACAATCGGGTATTGAGGCTACCGGTTCTAAGATTTACTCAAGGCCGGTGTATGACTATGAGCAATCGGGCTGGCAGACCAAATCCGTCAATGGAACGCAGATAAACGGAGGAAAGGCAGGCGATATCAGTTTCCAGAATCAATCTTTAATACAAGGAGCTAACCAGTTTGTGCTGGCAGGAACTAAGGTAAAGGTAGTGGCAGATGCAGGCGAAGATAAGAAAATATGCCTTGGTGAAGAAGTATCGCTTATAGGTTCAGGAGGCAATGTTTATCAATGGTTTGATGCATCAGGCAATCTGCTTGGATCGGAATACATATTGACCATCACACCGGTACAGTCATCATCCTATATTCTCAAAGTTACAGACCTCAATGGTGAAGCGGCCAGTGATACAGTACAGGTTACAGTATTGCCTGTACCTGATGTCATCATTATTGATCAGCTCTTGACAGCTGGTACGAATACCAATATTAATATACCGGGCAACTATTCATTCCACTGGAGCAATGGACTCACAGGACCTGATTTTTCTACAGCTCAGGCCGGAAACTATTCTGTGATTATTACCAATACAGACGCATGTACTCAAATCATGACATTTAATGTAAACCTCGACAGTACAAGTCTGCCGAATATCTGGCTTGTACAGCAAGACCTGCTTGGTTTGCAAAACATAGCCAACAGTGATGCCTACCAGTGGTATCTTGATGATCAGATAATACCCGGGGCTACTTCACAGACAATCGTTCCGCCGGGAACTGGATTTTATAAAACCTACGTACATTATGCCAATGGATTTGAAGCCATTACAAAGCCATTTTACTACAAAACCACTTCTATTGATGTAGCGCAAGGAGTGACACTTACATGGTCACCTAATCCGGCGCGGCATTCCATACAAATTTAGTTTTGATAATCCGGATGGCATAGATTTGTCTTTGATGAAATGCAAGCTATATGACTACCAGTGCAAACTTGTAAAATCGGTTGATATCGCAAAAGACGGTAGGCTTGACCTTAGCGATATTGCTTCAGGTAGGTATCATTTTAGTATCGAAAATAAATATCTAAAACTAAGTGGTAATGTGCTTGTAGTCAAGTAATTGAATATTTACGGTAGTGTTTTTAGATGTTATTTTGGTGAGTGATCAAACATCAAGAGCAATCAGTTTGTCTTTTAATGATTCGGGTAAGTTTAAATGTCTCTGTTTGAACACCAGGAAAAAACCACCACCACCGGCACCGCAGAGTTTGAATTGTATAGATTGTGATTGAGCATATTTTTGCCATACACCCAGCACTTGGTTAGGAATGAATTCAGGCATATTTTCTAATTGCCAGGCAGATATTTTTTTTATGTGTTCGAATACATTTTCGTTACCGTTTGCCCAGTTATGAATAAGTTCACTCACGATGGGTACGAGTTGAGAGTAAACTGCTGTGTGGAATGCGGTATTTTCAAGTTTTTCCCTGAACAACTTGACGAGAGCTTCGGTTTTCCTTGCAATGCCACTGTCGTACAAAAAGATTTCGGGCAGAGAATGTTTTGTATGCGGAGGTAAGTTAGGAAAACTCAATGACTTATCTGCATTGACCAGAATGGGTTTTTGTAAATAGGCCACAAGTGGGTCAATTCCCGAACTTGTACCGTGAAAGTAACTTTCCATTTTGGCGAATAAGTATTGTAGCTCTTTAGTTGAAATGTCTGCCGGGTGAATCTTTGCAAAACGATGAAGGACAGCTGCACATACTGAGCCCGAACTGCCAAGACCATAACCCTGCGGTATATCGGACTTGAGATATAATCCCTCTTGGAGTTGAGTATTTAATTTTTCAATATCAATAAAGGAATCAAAACCATTTTCAGGATCGTTCAGATATTGAGCAAACTGCTTCAGTTGGTCTTTTCCTGTATTATTCACAAGCGATTTTTGCCAAGATGCTCCGTAATTAAAGACAGGTAGTGCAAGTGCTTCAGAGCCCGCGATGACCGAATATTCACCGAATAATAATATTTTTGAAGGGTATTGATACAAATTCACTGAATCTTTTGTTAATATTATGAAACCAACAACAATTAATAATAAAAATATAAAGCTATGATAAAATACGAACATTCCGAATCTTCCTTTTTTGAAAGCAATAAGAATTACTGTCTGAAAATTGAAGAACAGTTCAAAGATAAAAACATTAATTATTCCGGCTTCTGCAATGAGTATGGTTATGAAATCCAGTCAGGTTGGCAGATGCGTGATTATAAGTTTCACATTAAAATAAAAAAAGATCAAAGTACACAGAACGGAGTTATCCTGCCGGTTGATGCATTGCAACAAACCTTCAATACATTAAAGATGGATGGTATTGATAAAAGCATTTGCCTCAGGACAGGCAAGTCTGCACTTAAAAGGTTTTTTATGAAATTTTTATACAAATCTGTTTTTCCCACACCTATTTACATTTTTACAAAACAGAAGCCAGAAGCCGATGTTCTTTCGGAGATGTCAGAATTAATATCTGCCAATAATATTTTAAAACTAAATGTTTCTGGAGGCAAATTGTTTCTTACAGCAACAGCTGAGATAAAAGAACCATTGAAGCTGATAGAAACACTGGAACGGATCATAAGTGGTTGGCACTAAAAAATTTTCCGTAAGGATAAAAACAAAATGGAGCTTAAAACTTTGTATGTGCATATATTTGTGCCGTGCAAAATCTTACAAAACTGCTAGAGAAATACAGCCAGGACAGTAGAATATTAAAACTCGCTTCATTATTAACAGCTTCAGCACCGCAAGCCATAACGCTTGAAGGGCTTGCAGGTTCGTCGGTGGCGTTTGTCATCGCAGGCAGTTGGATGAGCAATCCACGGCAGATGGTCATTATTGCCAACAACCAGGAGGAAGCGGCTTACATGTTCAACAATCTGGATAATATATTTACACTCACCAAAGTGCATTATCTGCCAGATTCTTTCAAAAAACCGGGAAATTTTGATCAGATATCTTCCACCCAGGTATTGCAACGTACAGAAGTAGTCAACTATATCTCCGAGTCTGACCATGACCAAAGCATCATCATCACATATCCAGAGGCTTTGTTTGAAAAGGTGGTGTCGCCCGATTCACTCAAAGACCACAGAATTATCATTACAAAGTCAGAACCTTTTGATGCCGGATTTTTAATTGAAATACTAAGCGAATATGGTTTTGAGCGAACAGATTTCGTTTTTGAACCTGGCCAGTTTTCAGTACGTGGAGGTATATTGGATATTTATTCGTTTGGTAATGAATGGCCATACCGTGTTGAGTTGTACGGTGATGATGTAGAGTCCATCCGTTTGTTTGATCCGGTAACGCAGCTTTCGCAGAAAACGGTAAGCAAGGTCGTGATAGTACCACATGTAGGTAAAAAATTCGAGCATAACCAGAAGCAGAGTTTTTTTGATCTGTTGGCAAAAAATGCTATTCTTTATATAGCTGACGAAAAAAACTTAGTTGATGTTCTTCAAAATTGTTTTGAAGCGTCTGAAAACATCGGTGAAAAGATCAGATTCATGGATGATGATGAAAAAACGGACTTCATTCGTGACCGCTCGTTCATACGCCCCGGTGATGTCATTTCTGCTTCACAGCAATTTACAAGAATTGGTTACGCCGGTCGTCTATCCGCTGGTGGTGACAATATTTTATTTGGTATAAAACCACAACCATCCTTCAATAAGAATTTCAAATTACTTATCCAATCATTGGAAGAAAACCAGCAGGAAGGTTTAGAGAATTATTTGTTTACAGACAATCCAAGGCAGATTGACCGATTTGAGGCTATATTCAATGACCTTGAAGCAAATGTGGTTTTTTCTCCAGTCACTAAAGGAATCGAGCAGGGGTTCATCGACCCAATATTAAGGGTGGCTTGCTATACAGACCATCAGATATTCGACCGTTATCACGCATACAACCTTCGCAAGGGCTTTACCAAAGACATGGCCATCAACTTGCGGATGTTGCGCGAACTTCAGCCAGGAGATTTTGTCACACATATAGACCACGGTGTGGGAAAGTATTCTGGACTTGAAAAAATAAATATAAACGGGCATGTGCAGGAGTCAGTAAGACTCATTTATAAAAATAATGATATATTATATGTGAGTATCAACTCGTTGCATAAAATATCAAAATATGTAGGCAAGGATGGTACCGAACCTGTGCTGAATCGATTGGGTTCTGATGCATGGAAAAACCTCAAGGCTAAAACAAAAAAGAAAGTAAAAGATATAGCCGGCGAACTCATCAAACTTTATGCTAAACGAAGGGCGTCAACAGGTCACAGTTTTCCTCCGGACGGATACCTGCAAAACGAACTTGAGGCCAGCTTCCTTTATGAAGATACTCCTGACCAGTATAAGACAACCAACGAAGTAAAGGCAGATATGGAAAAGGATTATCCGATGGACAGGCTGATATGTGGAGATGTAGGATTCGGAAAAACCGAGATAGCACTTAGAGCAGCATTCAAGTCGGTGACGGATGGCAAGCAAGTAGCAGTGCTTGTGCCTACCACTATCCTGGCATTGCAACACTATAAGACATTCTCCGAAAGGCTCGAAGAATTTGGTGTGACCGTTGACTATATCAATAGGTTCAGAACCAACAAAGAGAAGAAAGAAATTATTGAAAAAACAAAGAACGGCAAAATAGAAATCATTATAGGCACACACAGCCTTGTTGGTAAGGAGATAGAGTTTAAAGATCTCGGGTTGCTCATAGTTGATGAAGAGCAAAAGTTCGGTGTATCTGCCAAGGAAAAACTGCGGTCATTGAAGGTCAACGTTGATACGCTCACATTAACTGCTACACCTATACCACGTACTTTGCAGTTTTCTCTGATGGGTGCAAGGGATTTTTCAGTCATCAAAACTCCGCCACCCAACCGCCAACCGATACATACCGAACGTTGGGTATGGGACGAAGAAAAAATACGCGAAGCCATCAATTATGAAAAATTACGTGGCGGTCAGGTATTTTTTGTACACAACCGTGTAAAGAGCCTCGAAGAAGTAGCTGCCGTACTCAAACGTATGTGTCCGGATGTATCGATAGGGGTGGCACACGGCCAGCTCGAACCCGAAAAACTTGAAGAAATACTAGTAGGCTTTATAGAGAAAAAATACGATGTACTAGCATGTACCAACATCATCGAAACAGGTCTGGATATACCAAATGCCAACACCATTATCATCAATAATGCTCATCAGTTTGGCCTGAGCGACCTGCACCAACTCAGAGGGCGAGTTGGCAGATCGAATAAAAAAGCATTCTGCTACCTAATGGGGCCACCATTGTCCGGTATGACCAGTGATGCACGCAAACGCATCCAAACACTCGAAGAATTTACCGACCTTGGCAGCGGATTTACCATTGCCATGCGCGACCTTGACATCCGCGGTGCAGGCAATCTGCTCGGCGCCGAACAAAGCGGATTTATAGCAGACATCGGTTTTGAGATATTTCAGAAAATACTGGATGAAGCCATTACAGAACTAAGACATGGCGAATTTAAAGAAGTCTTTGCCGGCCAACCGGAGGAAACAGCATTTGTCAGAGATGTAATAGTAGAAACCGACCAGGAAATGCTCATACCGGATGAATACGTGAGCAACGTACAAGAACGCCTTGCTCTCTATACCGAACTTGACCAACTCACCACCGAAGAAGAACTCAAAGGATTTGCAGATAGAATACTGGACCGTTTTGGAAGAATTCCACCGCAGGTGAGAGAATTGATGGAAGGCCTGAGACTGAGATGGATAGCTAAAAATTTTGGGTTTGAAAGAATCATCATCAAAGGAGGCAAATTGAGATGCTACTTCATTTCCAATCCACAATCAGCATATTACGAAACAGGTTTTTTCAAAAAACTGTTAAACAGCATACCAGAGTTTTCACTCAATTATGGAATTCAGCTAAAACAATCGAACAATGCCTTAATACTCGTTAAAGACAAAATACATACACTTGGGCAGACCAAAGATATATTGGAAAGAATGTACGCAGCTTTGCAAATGTGAATACAAAGTCCAAAACCAGAAAAAAATTTGATAAATAACCACAAGTTGGCGTATATTGTAATTGCGTTTTAACATCCAGTATTGATTGAAGGTGAACAAGCTATTATTGTTGACATTTTTTGTATTTGGCTCAGCTATATTTCAGGCTCAAGTACCTGACTGTGTACAGTGTTGTTGTGGTACCCCCATCGAAGTTGGAGTACCGGGTGGCAACTTTGAAGACCCACCGTATGCCAACCCGATTATTGTGTATTTTGCAGGGCAAATGTATAGTAGTTGGACCGTCAACTCAGGATCAATAGACCTGCTTGGACCTAATTATCTGAATTGGGCGACCGGCAATCCAAATGGTGCAACTCAGTTTATTGACCTTCATGGTAATACACCGGGATCGTTTTCCACTATACTGAATGGCTTAAATGTTGATTATGAATATACCATTGTACTTTGGTATGCCAAAAATGCTATCACACCAACCGCCAATTGCCAGATACAGGTAGCAGATGGTGCATGGCTTGACCAAACATGGACAGCTACCAACAACGGTGCAAACGGATGGCTCAGAAAATGTTTTACCTTTACGGCTCTTGCTTCTACTGCCGATCTCAAATTTACAGGTACTGGTCCGGTAGTCAATGGTGGAGTATTGCTCGATGATATCACCATGTACAGTTGCCCACCAAAGAGCATTCCAGCATTTACAGATATGCCCGATGATATCAGTGGCATTCAATGTCTCAAAGATGTTCCACCTCCGCCTATGCTTACGGTTCAGGATGATTGTGATAATAATCCAAGTATTGATTATAGTGAAAGCACCACGGGTACACCATGCAATCAGACTATAACACGTACCTGGACAGCTACGAATAGCTGTGGGGCAACATCTAGCGTAGTACAACAAGTATTTATAGAAGATAACGAAGCACCCGCATTCGTAGATGAACCGCAGGATATATACGTAGATTGTTCATTGAATATACAGGCAGAATTTAATCAATGGCTGAATGGAAATGGCGGAGCAACAGCAACTGATAATTGTGAAGGAAATGTGCTGTGGAGCTACGAATACCAAAATGAACCAGAGTTTCCATGTAGTGAGACGGAAGTGAGTTTTATAGTATCTGACAACTGTGGTAATGAAAATACCAAAACAGCTAAATTCATCGTAGAAGATACCGAGGATCCGGTCATCACCAAACAACCTGAAAACATCGAACTCATCTGTGATGCTGACCCTTATGCAAAACTCACCCAATGGCTCAACAATCATGCTAATGCCACAGTGAGTGATAATTGCAGTTCGGTCACTTGGTCCAACAATTTTGACAACAATTATACAAAAACCCTCTACACCATTCAGTTTACAGCCACTGACGAATGCGGCAATTTTACTACATTCTCTGCCACATTTAATATAAAGCCGGGTGGACAAACAGTCAATCTTCAAAAAACCACTTGCGACTCGTCACAGGCAGGTATTGATACTCTTATATATAATGTTAACGGCTGTGATTCAATTGTAATAACGACTACCTTACTTGTACTTGCAGATACGCTTAAAATATTCGGAACGACCTGTATCAAGAGTAAAGCCCTGTCAGATACTTTAATATTACAAAACAGCATGGGGTGTGACAGTATTGTCATTCACCAAATCAAGTACAACAAACCAGACACGACCATCATTGAAAACCAAAGCTGTTCAATCAATAACTTCTCCGTAGATACTTTAAGCTTGCAAGGCAAATATTGCGATAGTCTTGTGTTGATTAAAAATATTCCATTACTAAAAGATACGGTTTATTTCAGCAAAAATACTTGTGACACTACTAAAGCCGGAATTGATACAACGCAATACCTGAATCAGTATGGCTGTGACAGTATAGTTATTACAGAATTGAAATTTTCAGGTTATTTATCAAGTGAGCTCATTGTTCATCAATGTGGTGATGACCCCGATTACTTAGATACGATCATATATAAAACAGCGGAATGTGACAGTTTTGTTTTTATTAAGTACATATACCATAAGCCTGATTCTGTCAATCAGCAACAAGGCACCTGCGATCCTAAACTAACCGGGACTACACAATACAACTACAAAAACAGCCTGGGTTGCGATAGCCTGGTGTTTGTTACCAGGTATTTATTGCCTTCTGATACAGTTAAGCAGTATAAAAACACTTGTCAAAAGAGCGATGCAGGTGTTTTTGAGTTAAAATATACAAATCAGTTCGGCTGCGACAGTATTGTCATACTCACCTCTACCTTGATATTACCGGACACTACCTATGTAAGTGCCACTACTTGTGATCCAACTTTGGCAGGCATCAGCATACAGATTATCAAAACAGCGGAATGTGACAGCATTGTGATAACCAATACTTCGCTATTGCCTTCATATTTCATTAAAAAACAGAATTACTCCTGTACAGCGCAGAATATTGCTACCGATACAACCAAGTTACTATCTATCTCGGGCTGTGACAGTATCATCGTTGTAGAGACTATACCAAAGCCTCTTGATGTTTTCCAGTTAGTAAAACCCGAAAAATGCAAGGACTCAAACGATGGAAGTATTGTTATAGACTCAGTGCACAACGGACTTCCACCTTATCAATATAGTATAAATGGTATCGATTATTTTCCGGAAAATGAATTCTCAAAACTTGCACCTGGCGATTATACACTGTACATAAAAGACAATCAGGGATGTACGGCAGAAATAAAAAACCTAACAATTGACAAAGGCAGCACATTTACGGTCGAACTCGGACCCGACAAAAAAGTAAAGGAAGGAACATTGATAGATCTGATACCGGTTTATTCTGACACAGCTTATCAAATACAATGGGCACCTGCAAGCGTATTCTCTTGTATCGCTTGCAAGACCAATTCATTAATCATTAATCACGACCAGAAAATATTCCTGTATGCCGAAAATCAACATAGGTGTCAGGCATCAGACAGCATCTTACTAAGCGTAATACCAGATATCAAGGTTTATATTCCGAATGTGTTTTCACCCGATCTTGACGGTATCAACGATTATTTTACCGTTTACGGTGACCATCACCTTGTTAGCATCAAAGAGTTGAACATATATTCTAGGTGGGGCGAACACCTGTTCTCAGCAAAGAATATTGAACCCAACAATCCGTCGCTGGGGTGGAACGGTAAAACACGCGGCAAGTTACTCGACCCGGGAGTCTTTGTTTACTGGGCTGTTCTTGAGTTTGATAACGGCGAAACGGCTTTATATCGTGGAGAACTCATACTCCTGCGTTAGTAAACCTGTCCATACCGGCCATTAACCCATTTCCTGAACGACTTCTCTTACTTGAGGTACCATTCTTTTGAGCATACCTTCTATACCGGCCTTAAGGGTAAGCGTTGAAGATGGGCAGCCGCTGCAAGAACCCTGCATTATAACATAAACTACTCCGTCTTCATATTTTTTAAATTCAATATTACCACCATCGAGCCCAACTGCAGGTTTGACATAGGTATCAATGATGTTGACTATTTTCTTAACAAGCTCGGCTTCGTCACCTTCATAAGGTGTTTCCTGCTCTATTTTTGCTTGTTTTTCCATTGCTTCTGCATAGCCGTCATTGATGACTACTGCTTCGCTTTCCACATATTTTTTAATAAAATCCTTGATGCGAAGCATGATGTCGTCCCAGTTGTAGTTTATTTCTTTGGTGACGGTTACGAAATTATTATTGATATATACGCCTCTTACATAAGGCAAATCATACAGAGCAAGAGCCATTGGCGACCACTCCTGTGCGCTTTCTTTATCTTTAAAATCAGCAGTGCCGTGATAAAGCATTCTGTTGGTAACGAATTTGAGCGACTCCGGGTTAGGGGTCTGTTCAGTATATAACATTACCGGTGACTTAATCGTAGGTTCCATTTTTACTTATTTAGAATTATTCTACAAAATTACAGCAAAATTGTTCAACAACCAATCTTATCCGTACAATTCGCAGTGTACCTGTGATTTTTCATAACCGCATTTTTGCGTCAGGTATTCAGTAGCCTGATCAGACATTTGGCTCCAACCACAGATCATAAATCTCACATCCGGTCTTGTTTCGGCGTATTCTTTCAGATACACTTGGTGTATATGCCCTTTGTATCCGGGCCAGTTTTCTTGTCTGGACAGGACAACATCATATCTGAACTCGGGATGAACCGCGGCATATTCTTCAAATTCCTTTCTGTAGAGAATGTCTTCTTCTTTTCGTGTACCAAATATGAGGTGAAGTTGACGGTGAGGAATATTATGGTGAAAAATGTGATCAAGCATACTTTTAAACGGTGCTACACCTGTGCCGGTACAAAGCATTACCAGATCATAATCTAGGGGTTCTTTCAGGGTAAATATACCGTCAGGCCCCTTAAATCTGAGTAATGAACCCGGCTGTACTTCATTGAACAGATAACCTGACCCGAGCCCGCCATCAAGGTGAACAATACAAAATTCGAGCGTATTGCTACCATCAGGCCTATTGGCTATCGAATAACTTTTCCAGCGTTGTAGTCTTTTTTCTGAAACGGGCAGATCGAAGGTAACGAATTGTCCTGGTAAAAAGCCAAACCGATCTTCATCATTAAGAGTAAGGTAAAAATTTCGTATTTTATCAGTTACAGGTTTAATTTCTGTAAGTTTTGCTTCAATCCACTTAGGAGGCATTTTTATTTTCTTTTTAAAATCAGATCATCGTAACTGAAAAAATCTGTTAGGCCTTTTCCTGTAAAATATTCAGTGACATATTTTTTGTCACTTTCTGTGGCTGCAAGTATAAAATCTCCACCCCAAGCTCCGAGTGATTTTATTTCTCCTTCAAAATCATGAAAATATTCGTTTTTCATGGGTGAAGTTTTTAATATTTTTGAAATAAGCAATTCGTGCTCTGTTATCAGTTTTTTAAAATCATGCAGGTTTGTACATTTTTCAAAGGATTCGGTCAGTTCGCTAGCAGTGTCGATGTCTTTGGTTGAAAAATTCTTTAGTCTTTGAAAATCTTTAACCGCTGCTTGTGAGTTTTGTTTACGCCCCGAATAAATAAAAAAAAGATTGTTCCTGAATGATGGATAAAAAAGAGATTCTTCAACAGAAATAGCATAATCGCGTAAACTGTACAACACCGGACCATCTGCACCGGCGCAGGCTATGTCGTACCCACTACCGCCAAAGGTATCCATCAGCAGCTGGTATGGGTTGACGTCGGCCCATTCTGCAATGCAGTACACCAGTGTAGAGCTGGTACCGAGCCCCCATTTGCGGTCGAATTCGAGTTTGGTTTCTACTTTCTGACCTTTCCATTGCGAGAGAAACTCTGAATCTTGCCGGGCACACCCTTTAAGCAATTTTGTGATACGAGCAGCTATCTCTTCATCGGTTGTTTCGGTGGCTTTAAAATCATACAATGAAAAGCTTGCAGAAAACCACAGCTCATCTTTGTGGTCAAGACTGCTCCACTTTATTTCTGAAGAGCTGTTTTCGGTTACTGACATTTTCTGACCGAAGCGTACAGGGAGGGCAAGAGCAAGTGCACCTTCCAGAACGAGATATTCTGCTGTCAGTAGTAGTTTGCCGTTTGCTGAAAAATTCTTTTTGATGGTATAAAAATTTTAATCTGTAATAATCTTATGTTCTCTTTCTCTTATTTCTGTGATCAATTCTCTGACAGAGGTAAAAGAAATCACTTTATCTGAAAAATATTCAAAAGCTTGCTCTATCTCTTGTTCTGTAGCACTCAGATGATTCAATATATTCATAAGGTGCATTTTCATGTGACCTTTCTGAATACCTGTAGTCACCAACGACCGTATGGCAGCAAAATTCTGCATCAATCCGGTAGCTGCAATGATGGTCATCAACTCAGGAGCAGAAGGATGTCCGAGCATCTCTAGCGAATGTCTTGCGATGGGATGGAGTTTTGTCAATCCGCCTATGGTGCCAATGGCGAGTGGTATTTCGAGGTTGAAGCTGAAAATATTATCTTTAATGGTACATTTGCTAAGGCTCTTGTAAATACCCGAACGTGCAGCGTATGTGTGCCCAGATGCTTCAATTGCTCTGAAATCATTTCCGGTAGCTATTACGACAGCATCAATGCCGTTAAATATGCCTTTGTTATGAGTAGTAGCCCGGTAACTGTCAATTTCGGCAATACGGATAGCCGTGGCAAACCTTTCAGCAAAGCCGACAGCGTCCATTTCGAGGCATTCATCACCTAGCTCGTCGATGGTACAGCTTACTTCTGCTTTTACAAGGCATTCAGGCGTGTAGTTTGACAATATACACATAATAATATCCACTTCACGGTCGGTTTCATCAAATGCTGGATGCGTTTGAATGAATAACCGTAATGTACGGCCAAACTGTTCGAGGACAGAATTGATAAAATTGGCACCCATCGAATCACAAGTGTCGAAGTGAGTGAATAACTGGTAGTAATCTGGTTCTTTATCAGAAAGATCTTTCAATTCGATGTCAAGGATCCCACCACCACGTTTATCCATATTGGTAGTGATAGCTGAGGCTGTTATAATGAGCTCTTTTTTTAACTCCGGAAAGACGCTAATGAGTTTTTCAGTTTGACCTGACCATTTGAAGTGAACCTGTCCGATTTTTTTGGTATTGACTACGGTTGCTTTTATTCCGCCGCGGGTTGACCAATATTTTGCGGCAGCTGCAGCCGCGGCTACGACCGAACTTTCTTCTGTAACCATAGGTACACAGTAAGTTTTTCCGTTGATGAGCATATTGGGTGCCACACCGTAGGGTAGTATAAAATTGCTAATGGAGTTTTCACTGAAGGCATCAAATATGTTTTGCGTCTCGTCATCCAACCAAAAACTCCTGAGCTCTCCGGCAGCTGACTCATGGCCATTGAAAAAATTCTCTATCACCCATTGAAGCTTTTCAGCTTTTGAGCGTTTTGAGAATCCATTTATCTGCTTGTCGTCTTTCAATTTCTACGTTTATTCTTTGATGGTTAAAAAAGTGTTTGCCAGTTCAAGACCTTCAGTTTGTGCCTTCACATAACGGTAAAGTTGGTCGTAATCTTCCATAGCATGCTTCAAAAAGCCGGAAGCCTGCCCATATATGGACGCAGCATTTATATTTCGGGTCAGATAATATCCGTCAAGATAACTCCTTATGCCACCAGAAACGATAAATTCGCGACAGCGGATCATATCGGTTGAATGGCTGAGTATTTCGTTTACCATACTGACCATTTCTTCAGCAGTGTGGCCTACCAGTGACATTACTTCATGGGCTTTCTGTTTTTCAGGGTTTCGGTACAATTCAAGTTTTGAAAAATTTGTACCTCCAAAAGCCGCAAAATCTATGGCTGCAAGTGGAAGTTTCACCAATGCTTCGAGACTCTTTTTGCCCATTCCCTGGCCTACTTCCTTGACGATGATGTTGAGCTTGCTCTTTTCAAGCAGTTTTTCGATTGTTTCAATTGGCCTTTGTGTGTACAAGTTGCCTTCAGGTTGTGACCATTCCTGTAGCGGATTGACATGCACTATAAGTCCGTCTGCCTTTAGCAAATCTACAAGCCTGATTATTTCATCAACTTTGTTGTTTATGAGTAGCTCTTCTATCTGTGCCACACCAAGATTGGCATAAAATGGTCTGTCACCCAGATATTTTCTTACATCGAAGTCTTTAAGATAAGTGTGGTCAGTAAGTAATTGCCGGCATGACCCAAGCCCGAATCCCAGTCCGAAATCATTACATACACGTGCCAGATTTTCATTTATTTTTCCGGCCATTTTATTACCACCGGTCATACTCGATATCCACATCGGGTAACGAAACGTTTTGCCAAGTAACTGTGTCTGTGGGTAAATATCCTTGTCAGAGAAACCTGCAAGCAAGGGTTCATAGTAAAATCTGCCATCAGCACGTAAGACATCCACCTGCGACCTAAATGCAAGATCGATGTGATCCTGTTTGCGTGATTCAGCCGTCGGATCAGAAGCAATAATATTTTTATCTTGTAGGTTTTCTGCCATGCTTTTGAAAAATCTGTGTAAAAATAAGCCATTAATAGCTTTTATCCGACAACAATATGATGCAATAAGGCTTTATTGGATAAAATTACCGCTTAGGTAGCTTATTTTTGCCATTAATTAAGAAATGACAATGCGAGATCAACACCTATTAACGCTAGAATCTTACACCATCAATGATATAGCATCCATTATTGATCGTGAATGTGAAATAAAGCTAAGCGAAGAAGCAATTGAGGCTGTACAAAAATGTCATAACTTCCTGCAGAGTAAAATATCCAGTGGCAATCAGGCTTTTTATGGTATCAACACAGGCTTTGGTTCATTGTGTAACCATGTCATTGGCAAGGACCAACTGCGCGACCTTCAAAAAAATCTGGTATTGTCACATGCATGTGGCACGGGTGATTCAGTTCCTGCCAACGTTGTAAAAATAATCCTGTTGCTAAAGATAAGGAGCCTTGCCTACGGACATTCGGGTGTATCAAAGGAAGTTATTGACAGGCTTATATTTTTCTATAACCATGATATACTGCCGGTTATTTTTCAACAGGGTTCATTGGGTGCATCCGGTGATCTGGCACCTTTGGCACATCTGAGTTTACCGCTTATAGGAGAAGGGAATGTCATATATCAAGGGAAAATCAGACCGACCGAAGAAGTATTGGCAATGTTTGGCTTAAATCCACTCGATTTGGGTGCAAAAGAAGGGTTGGCATTGCTGAATGGAACTCAATTTTCTACCGGCTATGGTGTATATGCTATCATAGAAGCTCAGGAAATTATGCGATGGGCCAACTGTGTCGGTGCAATGTCAGCCGAAGCATTCCTTTGCTCTGCTACACCTTGGGACGACAAACTACATAAAATCAGAAACCAGCCCGGGCAGCAAACAGTAGCAGGGCAAATAAGAAAATGGCTCGAAGGTAGCCCACTGCTGGAGACCGACCGTGTGGCGGTGCAGGATCCTTATGCCTTCAGGTGCATACCACAGGTACATGGCGCTACTTATGACACCATACAGTATGTGATGAGTGTACTTGAGAATGAAGTAAATGCAGTGACTGATAATCCGAACATATTCGTAGAAGAAGATCAGATATTGTCGGGTGGCAATTTCCATGCACAACCTATAGCGCTTGTGCTAGACTTTCTTGCCATATCATTATCCGAGTTAGGCAGCATTTCTGAGAGAAGAACCTACCAGCTCATTTCTGGTCTGAGGAATCTGCCGGTTTTTCTTGTCAAAAATGCCGGACTCAACTCCGGGTTTATGATTCCGCAATATACAGCTGCATCTATTGTCAGCCAAAATAAACAACTTTGCACTCCAGCATCAGTTGATTCTATTGTTTCGTCCAATGGGCAGGAAGACCATGTAAGTATGGCGGCCAATGCAGCTACCAAACTCTATCGCATAGTAGAAAATATATGGACCATACTGGCTATCGAATGGCTTAATGCATGTCAGGCAATTGAGTTCAGACGGCCGGCACGTAGCTCAGAGGCACTTGAATATTTGCATGATTTGTTCCGAGAGCAGGTGAGTAGGATGGATAATGACAGACAATTGAGTAAAGATATAGAAGCTACAAGGATATTCCTGAAAGAACACAGCCATCAGGTATGAGGTCTGTAGTTGTTATTTGCCTTTTGGTATGGTTAAAATGTGTATCATTTGCCCAAAAAACAGACAATATTGCCATAACACCACAGCTTGTGTACGGTAAAATGCTCAAACATTCGCCAAAAATATTGTTTCGGGTACCTGATTATTCTGTAGGTGTGGCAGCCAATGTTGTTTACCGTACGTATGGCAGCCAATACTGGAACAGCTGGCAAAAGTACCCTGAGTTGGGTGTCAGCTTTGGGTATTTTCACCTAGGTGACGATCATATCTTGGGTAGTGCATTTTCATTATTGCCTAATATTTCACTCAAGCTTGGCGGAGCAGACAAAACCCAGTTTAGGTTTTTGGTTGGAACAGGTGTGGCATACCTGACAAAAAAATTTGACTACACAGACAATCCGCTCCAAACAGCCATTGGTTCGCACATTAACAACATTACGGTGTTGCAGTTTAACTGGCACAGAAGAATTTCAAATGAAGTAAAAATGTTGGGAGGCTTTGGACTAACACATTTTTCGAATGGTTCATCAAAGTTACCCAATCTGGGAATTAATCTTGTGACCGCTCAGCTCGGTCTCCAGTGGACACCTAATGTAGTAGTACCTTCAGAATATGAAGTAAGCGATGTCGATCCAGACCCGACACACAGGTTCGGACTTTCGTTGCATGGAGGTCTTGCATTTGTCGAACAATCATTGCCGGGAGGTCCGAAATATCCTGTTTATATAGCGTCGCTCGGTGGAATATACAGACTATCAAAAGCCAATCAGTTGTTACTCGGAACGGAGATAGAATACCACAGTGCTGATTATTACTTTTTACTGCGTTCTACGGAAGCATCTTCAGAAAAAATAGCTTCACAGGCAGCTACCCGCCATCTAGTATTTGTAGCTGAAGAATTTTTCTTTTGGCCTTTTAGTATTATGTTGCAGGCAGGTACCTACCTAGATACCGATTTTGACTACCGTTTCGGGAAGATTTTTACAAAACTCACGTCGAGGTATTATTTCCCTGAGATGTATAAAACAAGAGTTCGGTTCTATGGTGGTGTGCAGCTTAAGGCGCATAAGTTTGCAGCAGAATATATTTCATTCGGGGTCGGTGCGATGTTATAATTATATTAATGTTGGTATGTAGTGAGTTACTTTTTGTTATATATTCGTATTAATAAAAAGAATTGAAATGAAAAATTTATCAGTATTAGCATTAATATTCCTTACGTCGGTTTCCAATCTTTCATGTCAGAGCTGGAAAAAGTGGAACATGTATTCAATTGAAGATGATAAAAAATTAGGACTGTCGGTATCGCAGGAGATTGCCTCTAAGCCAAACGAATATCCGTTATTGCCCGAGCAGGGCAATGAAGAAGTTTACAGATTTATTCGAGGAATAAAAGATAACATTCTTAATTCGGGTCGTGTCAAAAACAAGAAAAATTTCGCCTGGGAAGTGAAAATAATCAAAGACGACAAGGTATTGAATGCATTTTGCACTCCGGGAGGATATATTTATGTTTACACAGGCCTTATAAAATATCTTGATACCGAAGATCAGCTAGCTGGTGTACTCGGACACGAAATAGCACACGCTGATATGCGGCACTCTACCAGACAGCTCACCAAGGTTATGCCTTTGGCAGTAGTAGGTGAAGTATTGGCTGGCAATAATAAGAATAAAGCCGCCATTGCAAACATTACTACCACACTAGCATCGTTGAGCTTTAGTCGTGACCACGAAAAAGAAGCAGACAAGTACAGTGTATATTATCTGTGCAATAGTGGTTATGACGGGGCTGGTGCAGCAGGTTTTTTTAAAAAAATAAAAGGAAAAAATTCTACGCCACAATTTTTAAGTACACACCCTGACCCAGGCAATCGTGTAAAGGCGATTGAAGAACAGGCAGCAAAACTACACTGTTCAAACTATTCTGATAAACCACAAACTAACTATCAAAGAATCAAATCATTGCTTTAGGATTCAGGTATATTGGCGTAAAATTGTATCGGATATGGAATTTCAATTCCATTTTCTTTGAATAATCTTTTGATTTCGAACCTGAGTTCACTTTTGATGTCTTCGAAGTTCAATACATCCGTTGACCATGCCATCAGGATGAAATCGTGGGCATATTGGCCAAAGTCATTAAATACAACAGACGGCTCGGGATACTTTTGTATTCTTGGATCGGGTAAGATAGCTTTCAGAAGTATGGTTCTGACAAGTTCGGGATCAGCAGAAAACGGTACCGGAACTTTTACCTCCAGTCTTGCCAGATTATTAAAGTGAGTCCAGTTGATAACATTGTCAGATGTAAGTTTGGAGTTGGGTACTATCATAGTCAGGTTGCCACGTGTCTCTATCTTGGAAGTCCGAATACCTATGTGTCTTACCGTGCCTACAGTATTATTTATATTGACTACATCGCCTATGTCTATGCTTCGTTCGGTGAGTAGTGTGATACCTGAAAAGAAATCATTAAAAGTCTGTTGTAATCCAAGTCCGACACCTACCAGCAGTGCTGCTGCACCACCAAGTATAAGGCTCATCTGTACATCAATAACATGTAATGCAAAAAAGAATGCTACAAGATAGATGATGTACGACATTAGCTGGTTGACTGCATATTGAGCGCCCCGTTCTATTTTGTTTCTTGCATAGTAGGGTTGGAGTAAAATATTGGTCAAAAACCAGGCTAACAAACGTGAGCCGAACAGAATGATAATTACGATCAAGATGGATGAAATCTTGAGTGAAAAACCTTTGATGGTGACCAAGGGTTTATCTATTTCAAAAAAATTGACCAGAATGAGTGCTGCTATCAGATACACAAGCCATTGAATGATGTGAGCCTGATTTTTTTCAACTGTATCTCCGCCTGGGGTAGTAACCCTTAATTCTTCGTCTTGGTTTTTATTTTTTATTTTATTAATGATGTTGTCTAATATCCTTGCAAGCCTGATGACAAGTATAGCCTGGAGAATGTTTGAGACTTTAATGGTAATATAGTCTGAAGAATAAAGAACAGCATCAAGATGCAGACTCCAAAGTGCTGCAAGTATGAAAATGAGACTGAGTACTACAAATGTGGCTGACTTAATTTTTGATTTGCCCGCATTACCTACGTCATAAATTTTAAAAAACCGGGGTAGTAACCTACGCATTACAAAACGCAGCATGAATATAAAAGCTATAAAAATGGCAGTGAACAAAAGCAAGTCCTGCAAAGAAAGCTTATAGCCATCAGTAGAAAATAAGTGTGTATCAAGTATTTTTTTGAGAAAATCCATCGTGATGAATTTAATTTGACCACAAAAGTATATCAATTATTAAACTTCTCATGAAACAATCACAGTACAAGAAATATTTAGCAACTTTGTGCTAAAATTTGATATTCCATTGCTGAACAAGCTTTTTTGTATAAGAATTACGTGTATTATAATCCTTTATGTTGCAGATTCAACTCTTGTTGTTAATGCCCAGAATGTTGCAATCGAAAAACTTGGCGAAACTGTCAATACAGATATCTATCAGGAAATTTCTCCGGTTCTGAGCCCTGATGGTTCTATATTATACTTTACAAGATCAGGCTCACCCGACTTTGAAAAATACTTGGAGCTAAATGATCGAAACCTCTATGAAACCAATCCTGAAACCAGATACATGGAGTTATTGGCCGACATCTACCGACAGTTGGGAGACAATGAAGTGCGCAACCCTCACAGGTCATCCTTCAACCAGGATGTATGGATAGCCACATCAGCCGATGGGAAGAAATTTGATAAAGTCTATCATCCCGGGCCACCACTCAATAATGCATTGCCCAACAGCATCAGTTCGCTCACTCCTGTTAATAACCGTTTCGTTATCATCAACCAGTTTCCAAAAGGTGGTGGAATGCTCAAGGGTTTTTCGACCATAGACAAAAAAAATGATACCGAGTGGTACTACCCCAAACCATTGTATATAGATAATTACTTCAACAACAGTGATATTGTAAGCTTTACGATGAGCGCAGATGGAAAGGTAGCTGTGTTGTCTCTTAAGCGTGATGATTCTTTGGGTGAGAATGATCTGTATATCTGTCAGCATATTAAAGATAGCCTGTGGTCGGAACCCGTTAATTTGAAGGCCGTAAATTCTGCTGCCAATGAAATATCACCATACCTCACAGAAGATGGGCGAACCTTGTTTTTTGCCAGCAGCAGACCCGGTGGCTATGGCGGACTCGATATATATATGGCTACCAAACCCGACACTGATTGGGAGCAATGGACTACACCCAAACCATTGCATGAAAACATCAATTCTGCTAAAGATGATTTTCAGCCACATTATAATTCCTCTACCGGCTATCTTTATTTTTCAACTCGCAGAGCAGGTTCATCCGACATTTACAGGGCAAAAATTGGCGACCAGAACCCTGTAAAAATTAACATTTTTGGAAAAGTTATTGATTCCAAAACATTGAGACCAGTAAGATCTTCAGTTTACATCGGTAATGAATCAGAAGATAATTATCGTAAAATGTTCGAAACAAGCACCGGTGAATTTACCACAGTAGCTGGTAAAAATGACAAAATAAAAATTTTTCTGTTTAACGAAAACTATCTCTCACAACCCTATATCATTGATGTATCAGCTTTGCAAATCGGTTATTCAAATTCTGTTGAAATCAATTTCTACATCGACCCGAAGGTAGTGGACGGCCGTATTAGTATGAATCCGATTTATTTTGTGCAATCAAAACCCGAAATTCTCCAAAAATCAAAGCCAGAACTCGAAAAACTTGCAGAATTATTGCGGAATAATAGTTCTCTTTGCATCAGAATAGAAGGACATACGGATAATCTCGGTAAAGTAGAAGACTTGCTCAAGTTGTCACAAGAAAGAGCTGAGTCTGTAAAGAGCTTTTTAATACAGTCCGGTATTGATGGAGCAAGGTTAACGACCAAAGGTTATGGTGCATCACAGCCGGTCAATGATAATGCATCTGTCGAACTCCGGGAAAAAAACCGTCGTGTCGAATTTATCATTACAAAAATCTAATCTGAATGAAAACAATATCGAGCCTTGTATCATGGTTTTTTCATCCTTTGTTTTTGCTAACATACGCTATGATTCTGCTGATGTTGATTGACCCTTATTTGTTCGGCATACAACAGTTTTCAGACGGAATAAAATTTGTGCTACCTGTGTTAATATCGACGGTCATTATACCGGCATTCGCCATCATGATGATGAAACAGCTTGGTATGGTCAAATCAATAGAGCTTGACGATAAAATGGACCGTACTGGCCCGTTTATAGTTACCGGTATATTCTACCTGTGGTTATTTAAAAATCTTTATACCAACAATACCCTACCAGATCTGGTTACCTGTTTTACGCTTGGCTCCACCATTACGCTTTTCGTATGCTTTATCATTAATATTATTACAAAGATAAGCATTCACGCGGCAGCCGTTTCGGGTTTTGCCGTTATGGTCTCGATCATGTGCTTTCATTACTTTGACTCCGGCCGTACCATCAATATAGGCCAGGTGATGCTGCCTCTGCCATTGATACTCTTTGTGGTAGTAATACTGACAGGATTGGTCGGTACAGCCAGGCTGTATCTCAGAGCACACAGTTTAGCACAGGTTATGTCAGGGTATATTGTGGGCCTTATTTCAATGCTTTTCGCTGTCTGGTACATTCTTTAATGCTGTATTATCAGCTTGGTCGAATACAAGGTATCGTCTGTTTCAATCATAAGTATGTACATGCCGGACGGTAGAGATGAAGTATTTATCAATATTTTATCAGAGATAGTGTACTTGTGTAAATTCTCTTGCTGCCGCCTTCCCATCACATCTGTGATAGAAATATTCCGAACTTGTATATTCTTTAATTGTATATTCAGTTTAGCATCTGCCGGTAACGGGAAAATCGACAAACCAGCATGATCTACATTGTTGACTGAAGTGAGAATACTTACAGTATCACTCACAACACAATCATTGGCATCTTTAACAGACACCAGATAATTGCCCATACTAAGATTGGTAAAATTCAAAGTTTCAGAAAAATTTACTCCGTCAATACTGGCCAGGAATGGCGGAACACCACCGCTTATACTAAGCGTGAGATTGTATCCGGCCTTGATGATGTCAAGTATCAGGCTATCCGGTTCTGTAACAGTAACTGTTCCGTCAATAATTGTATTTGTAAGATCTTTGACCTGGTAATCGTAGCTGCCTGCCGCAAGGTCTGTAAATGTGTTGTCAGATATAAATATTGAACCATTGAGGCTGTATTCATAGGGTGGAATACCATTTTCGGCATGAATGGTTATAGTACCATCCTTTTCACCATGACATTCAATATGATTAGCATTGCCTTCGGCCTTAAGTGCTTTGAATATTACAATATTGAACTGCTGTTCTGGCTTCCAATTGCCGTTTATATCCAGCACATAAAAGCCAAATCCGTCAAGTCCGTCATCAAAAGAAGTATTTTTATAACTAATCAGTTTATTATTAATATCCGTTTGGGTAAACCAGTCACCAATTTTTAATACATTCAGACCTTTTCTCAGCTGCCCGTTTTGAGTAGTTTTTGTAATGAAATACCTGATATTGGCAGGAGTCAGGCTTGTATCCACAGTTTGGAGATAACTTTGGTCAATCTTTGAAGACGTATTTTCAAGTAAGTAGAGGGTATTATTGTTTGTCAGCAATGGAGTTTTTGTAGTGGAATCAATTGTACACGCACGAATGTTCCATGACTGAAGCTGCCCACCATCTTGCGGGTAATTATCAGAAATTTTCAGAGTCCAGGTACCCGAGACACCGTTCCCTTCGTATTCGCTTAAAGCACCAACAGATGGTTTTACAAGACCGGATACAGCAGGACTGGCAGCATTGCAGCTGATCGGCACGCCTTTATCTGAAAAAACAGCATCAACATCCTGTGCCCCCGGACATACATTGCCCAGCAGAGTAATGGTTTTGTTGTTTGGTGAAAGCAGGTCTAGTTTTAAATCAACCAGGTATGTGTGTTGAGCTTTTACGCTTACACTTAGTTCTGAGATATTGAAACTGTCCGTAATGTGTATGGTTGAATTGCCGTCAAAAACCTTATTATCAGGAATGATAACCGGAGTTTTTTGGACATATTCATTACAAATCTGATTGATGGTCTGGAATGCCCTGATATCTGAATCGGACCCATCGCCGCATTCGTTCTTAGCATTCACTTTCCAGAAATAGACTGTGTGAAATTCAAGACCCTGTACGCTTATGTTCGTATTTTTGGTATCAGATTCAAATATTTTATCAGTAAAAGCATAATCTTTTGCTACAACGACATGGTAAGTCTTCGTTCCTGGAACGGCATCCCAGCTCAGTTGTGGTTTTACAGATATATTCTTGCTGTCAGCGGCTACATTCTGTAAGACTACTTTACCAGGTGCACCTTTGCTTATCAGAAAAGAGTATTTTACTGTTTTTAATAAAGTATTCGATTTGATGTTTATGAATATACTGTAGCTTCCTTCCTGCAATTGTGTAAGATTGCCAAGTGTAATAGCAACATTTGCCGGCAGAGTCGTGGTTTGTGGTGAAATATTTGCTGTTACACCAGCAGGTAAACTATCAACCGTAATACTTATTTCTTCATTAAAGCCGGCCAAAGGCTCAATAGTGGCCAAAATGCTTATTTCTGACTCGGTATCGGTACAGATTATAGTATTATTTTGATCAAGACCGATATAAACTGAAGGAGAATTTGGTTGTGAAATGGTGAAATTGGTATTGGAGATATCAAAAAACACATTTCCATATCCCTTTACTTTTATTCTGTTTTTGGTTCCCGGATAATTTGGTACCTGCACTGTGTAATTTCCGGTATTAGGTACATTTGATGCAAGAAGGTACGGATAGGTATATCCACCATCAACGGACAGATAAATATCGACGGCAAAGCAATTGACAGGTACTTGGTCAGTACCGGCTACATCCCAGGTTATATTTTCTGTATTGCCAATCGTCCACACCAAAGCAGTATTCGGTTTCGTTACCAAAAATGGGCCTGAGCTTCCATCTACTTTTATGCTCATCTCATCGGTACCAAAACATCCTCCACCATTATGATTGTCTCTGACAGTTACAGTGAAGTCCAGATTTCTTGCTACAGCAGGCAGTACCTCCCATTTGCTTGTACTGTTGTTGATAATAGTTGTAATCTGAGGAAATACCCTTGTAGGGCTTGCAGTTGGGTAAAACGAACGGAAAGAAGGTCCGTTTGAATAAGTGCTCAGAGGCGGATGAATGACCAGTTCGTTGTTCATTTGCTCCCAGCAATATGTAAGAGAATCACCATCGGCATCTGAAGCAGTGGCTGTAAGCTCAAAAGCTGTACTTTTTGGTATTATTTTATCACCACCGGCACTTACAGTAGGTGCAGTATTGTTTAAGTTGGTTTTTACAGGGCAAACACTACCAAATCCTTTGGTAATATAAGTTGATATCTGGCTGAGACTAATAGAATGGAAATAAGCATCAGAATTAAACTGAACATTTGGGTCACACACTCCTGCATAACCCATGATGGTAGTACCCGATCCAGGCTCAAAAGCTGTCTCAACAGCAATATTGCCACCGCAAGCATTGTTAAATGTATGATAAGCATTAAACTGATGACCCATCTCATGACATACATAGTCAATGTCAAAAGGGTCACCAACGGGTGCTGACGAACCGGTTACTCCCTGTGCTTTGAATCCACTATTGCAAACCGACTGGAGTGAAGCAATGCCGCCACCACCGGTACTGAATACGTGGCCTATATCATAATTATCTTCACCGATGAGGTTATCAACAGTCTGTTGGTTTTGGTAGAGCATTGCACCACCATTATTATTCGAATAAGGATCGGTCTGTCCATTCAGGAATACCAGTTTGTCGTTATCTGGTATGATCTCGAAACTTACTGCAAGGTCTCGCTCATATACTCCACTTACGCGGGTCATGGTAGTGTTCATGGCAGACAATACCTTAGCTATAGTACCTCCATGAAAGGCAGCATACTCGCCGGTACAAGCAAGGGCCAGACGATATTTTCTGAATGTACAATCTGGTTTTTGAGCGTGGTAGGCATCTACTTGACTGTAAGGCCTGCCTGTATTTGCATGTGATAATGTACATTCAAACCCATTTTTTCCGTCTATAGAATAATCAACTTTATTGTAAACAATATAGTCAGATGATGTGGCATCAGTCAATGGGTCTATGAAAATATTGCCGTATTTGGGTGAAATTATCATTCCGTGAAAACCATCTTCTCCTATACTACACTTGACCAGTGAAAATGCATCTCCAATACCATAGCCCGTGAATGACTGGATACCGGGATATTTTTTAAGCAAACCTGGATGAAATAAGGCTGTTTGATGAAGGCTTACAGTGTAGTATTTTCCATCTGGCAATGGCAGCGATATTATTTTTGATTCGCCATCATTTTTGCTGTCACCAGATAATTTTAGCATACTTATTTCATTCAGAAATTGTTTGTCGAGTGAAAAAATTGCTGCCTTTTCGACTGTGGCAACAGTTTTTCCTACATTGGTAATTGTTTGCGAATTCTTAATTTGTTTCCATTGGGCTTCGGCATTTGTTATTGAAATGAGAGCAATAAAGCAGTATAGAAGCGTTTTTTTGATTCCCGTCATGGCTGTTGAAATATTAATTGTTTTGTTTGATCAAATCTCAAAAGTAAGCCCTTATCATCAGCTTAATGCTGAAACCTTCATAAAATTATTATTGATGCTATAAAAATCATTAATAACACAATGTTTGCATTTACGAACATCGGCTCATATCATTAGTTGTGTTAATTTTACGCCTGAAATTAAAAAAGAGAAATGAATAAACTGCAGGACATTATTGAAAGTGCATGGCAAGACCGCACTTTGCTTTCACAACCCGACACCATTTCATCAATAGAACAGGTAATAGAGTTGCTTGATAAGGGAAAAAAAAGAATTGCCGAAAAAACCGATTCAAAAGGCTGGGTCGTGAATGAATGGATAAAAAAAGCGGTGTTACTATATTTTCCTATTCGTAAAATGGAAACCTTTGAAGCCGGACCAATGGAATTTCATGACAAAATTCCACTTAAAAAGGACTATGCAGCTCAAGGTGTAAGGGTAGTGCCACATGCCATTGCACGTTATGGTGCTCATCTCGAATCTGGTGTTATAATGATGCCCTCTTATGTCAATATTGGTGCATACGTGGGTACCGGTACTATGGTTGACACTTGGGCTACAGTAGGCTCTTGTGCTCAGATAGGGCGCAATGTACACCTGAGTGGCGGCGTAGGCATAGGAGGCGTGCTCGAGCCTGTCCAGGCTTCACCTGTTATTATTGAAGATGGTTGTTTTATTGGCTCCAGATGCATTGTTGTAGAAGGTGTGCTGATAGAAAAGGAAGCAGTGCTCGGTGCCAATGTAGTACTGACAGCTTCCACCCACGTTATCGATGTAACAGGAAGCGAACCCGTTGTTTTTAAAGGAATAGTACCGGAGCGCTCAGTAGTTATTCCGGGCTCGTACCCTAAAACTTTTCCTGCAGGTACCTACCACGTACCCTGTGCATTAATCATTGGCCAACGGAAACCTTCTACCGACTTGAAAACTTCACTCAATGACGTATTAAGAGAATACAATGTGGCAGTTTAAATAAGACAAAGTGCCGACAACACAACATAGCCTAGGTAGATTTCTCATTATTCAGACAGCATCCATTGGAGATGTCATTCTGGCGACGCCTGTTGCTGAAAAACTGCACTCGTTTTATCCGCATGCATCCATTGACATGCTTGTGAAAAAAGGTAATGAACCATTGTTTGATCGTCATCCTTTTATACGCAAGATTTTAGTCTGGGACAAAAGGAGAGCGAAATACCAAAATCTGCTCAAACTAATTAAAATAATAAGGTCTGAACAATATGATTGTGTAATCAATATACAGCGTTTTGCTTCATCCGGTTTTATTACTGCATTATCAGGAGCGCCTCTGAAATTAGGCTTTGATAAAAATCCACTTTCGGTATTGTTTAATGTAAGAATCAAACACCAGATCGGCACTGGTTCAAAACACGAGATAGAACGTAACCTCCAACTGATAGAAAGTATAACAGACCGTTCAAACAAAATGCCAAGACTTTATCCGGACAGTAGTGTGTATGCATCTGTCTTAACCTACAAACAGATGCCTTATATTACCATTTCACCTGCATCTCTTTGGTTCACCAAACAATTTCCAGAGGAAAGGTGGGCCGAATTTGTCGGGCAGCTCAACAGTAATGTGGTGGTATATTTTCTCGGGGCTCCGGCTGATACAGCATTATGTGACAGAATTATTGCTGCTGCAAGCCATCAGCTATCGGTCAATCTTGCCGGCAGATTAAGTTTGCTACAATCAGCTGCTTTGATGAAAGATGCCATTATGAACTATGTCAACGATTCGGCACCAATGCATTTGTGCTCTGCAGTTAATGCACCAACCACTGCTGTTTATTGTTCTACCATTCCAGAGTTTGGTTTTGGTCCGTTGGCAGATGACTCAGTGGTTGTACAGGTTGAAAGTGGGCTTTATTGCAGGCCTTGTGGTCTCCATGGTTACCAAGCATGCCCCGAAAAACACTTCAAGTGTGCTTATGATACAGATATCAGCTTATTGATAAACCGTATTTCAGACAAATTTAATCAGACAGATTAAATAAACTGCTATACTGACATTAATTATGTTATAAATTACGTTTATTGTAAACATTTTTTCAAATTTACTTTTTCATAAAATTAAAAACATCACCATGCGCTTCATCGTTCTAGTCTTTGCCTTAGTTTTGCTCTCTTGTTCGACCTCCAAAAAAGCTACTCAAGCTATTATTCCGGACGAAATAGTTAATCTGGATAATCTAGAAGTCGTACCGGAAGACCAAGAAGAAGCAGTAGCTGCAGAAGACAGCACGATTGAGCCATTACCGGAATATAAGCCCTCCTATTCGCGAGAAATAGACTTACTACACACCAAACTTGAAGTGTCATTTGACTGGGCCAAAGAACAGGTTTTAGGAAAGGCTGCGTTAGTATTCAAACCCTATGGATATGATATCAACAGATTCAGACTTGATGCTAAGAATTTTATTATCAATTCAGTAAAAATTGGCAATACGAACTTGACCTACAATTATGATGATACCAATCTTTACATCAATCTTGACAAGACATATACGCCTAACGATGAAGTGACTATAGTGATAGACTATATAGCTCGCCCAAGCGAATTTCCGGCAGGATCAAGTGCTGCCATTACTTCAGAGAAAGGGTTATTTTTTATTGATCCAAAAAACGAAGATCCGGATAAACCAACCCAGATATGGACACAGGGCGAAGCAGAAAACAACAGTAGGTGGTTCCCTACCATTGACCGACCAAATGAAAGGTGTACTCAGGAACTTTACATAACAGTAGATAAAAAATACAAAACCCTTTCAAACGGTCTGTTGGTTAGCAGCAAGGTAAATACGGACGGTACCCGAACCGATTACTGGAAGATGGACCTCCCGCATGCACCATATCTTTTTATGATGGCGATAGGAGAATACGCAGTAGTAAAAGACCAGTGGAAAGATATACCGTTGGAATATTACACAGAGCCGGAATATGAAAAAGATGCAAAACTCATTTACAATCATACACCCGAAATGCTTGAATTCTTCTCCAATACTTTCGGGCTTAAATATCCGTGGCCTAAACTATCCCAAATAGTGGTTCGTGACTATGTCAGCGGTGCAATGGAAAATACCACAGCTATCATTTACGGAGAATTTATACAACGCCACGCTGACGAGCTCGAAGAAAATCCGAATGATTATATCCTGGCACACGAGATATCGCACCATTGGTTTGGCGATTATGTTACATGCGAAAGCTGGGCCAATCTCACACTCAACGAAGGTTTTGCCAACTACTCAGAATATCTGTGGTTTGAGCATAAGTACGGAAAAGATGAAGCCGAACTGCACCGCCTGAATGAACTGGACGGTTATATGGCGAGTGCCCAATACAATGTCCATCCATTGATACATTACCACTACAATGAAAAGACCGACATGTTTGATGCACACAGCTACAACAAAGGCGGACTCGTACTACACATGTTGCGAAATATGCTCGGAGATAAGGTATTCTTTAAAGCACTTAAAAATTATCTTGCCAAAAATGCCTTTACAGCAGTAGAAGTACATAATCTCCGAATGGCATTTGAAGATGCTTCCGGGCAAGACCTTAATTGGTTTTTCGACCAATGGTATAACGCCTCGGGTCACCCAAAACTGGAATATTATAAGTCTTATGATGAAACAAGCGAAGAGGTGGTGATAGATGTAATACAGACACAGAGCCAAGCCGACGTACCGAAAGTATTTCGCTTCCCGCTTGCAGTATATATTACAGACCAGTCAGGCAACAAAGTAAAATACGAACGCTGGGTAAATGAAAGAAACCAACAATACAGGTTCAAGGTACCGGCCAAACCATTACTCGTAGAAATAGACCCAGAAAAAATAATTCTATGCGAGCGTACAGATTATGGTGAAGATACCATACTCACCCACCTGTATAATCCGACTTCTCCGGCACTGGCACGGTATGATGCTATCGACAAAATCGCACAGGCTATTGACGGTGGCCAGGACGAATACAGGACAGTGATGGGCATAGCCATTAATGATCCACTGGAGGCAATAAGAGCAGCAGCTGTTGTAAGATGCGACCCAAACCAAGCCGGCATCATGGATAAAATAAAAGCACTTGCCAACAACGACCCAAAAGAGGAAGTAAGGAGTGCAGCAGCCTCATTTATTGGCGAAAACAATCCTGAACTTTTCAGATCAATGGCAAATGAACTTTTGACTAAAGGGACAGAAGCACAAAAAGCAAGAATGTTATTGCTTGTACATCAGTTTTTACCAGAAAAAGCGATGGAATATGCAGAAAAATTTGAGAAAAATGCAAGTGAAGCCATGTTGACATCTTTGGCAAAGTTATATGCAGATGCAGGAAAAACCGAAAAACTTAGTATTATCGAAAACGGAATGTCAAAACTCGATGACTATACCCTTATCTCTTATACAGGCAACTATGCTACCTTGCTTGCAAAATCAGATGCTGCAAAAGCACGTACCGGATTTGATAAATTGTATGCCCAGGGTATGAATGCCGAATCCAAAATCAAGAGATTTGCTGCTGTTTTGGGCTTTTTCCAGGTGTATGTGCTGGATGCAATGGCCAAACAAGAACTCGAACCTACTGGCTTTAACATTGACATGGACTACATCAAGTCAAAGATGGGCGAAATGATTAGCAACGAAAAAGACCCTGAACTTCAAAATGCCTACAAACGGTTTAAGCTTGAATAATTTGCTGCAGGATGATTTTATGCTTTTCTTAACGCATACCTGCTTGATTGATAAGTAAAACAAGTTTAAATTGCCCGGTTCAAGGAATATTAAAGTGCAACATTAGGTAGATTTTGTGGTTTAATACTTTGGCTTAAAGTGATTTTAATATGGCAGAATTTAATGACAATTATACCTTACTGATTCAGAAACTGGATCATTTTATTAGAAAATTCTATACGAATCAGCTTCTGAAGGGCACACTGTACAGTGCAGGTGTGGTGCTTGGTTTGTTTCTATTAATTAATTTGCTTGAGTACAATTTCTATTTTCATACTACTGCCCGTAAGCTTGTATTTTTTTCATTTATCCTTATTTCAATAGCAGCCATAAGCAAATGGGTTGTGTTGCCGGCTATGCATTATTTCCGCCTTGGTAATATCATCAATCACGAGCAAGCTGCCGACATCATTGGCAATCATTTCACAGATGTGAAAGACAAATTGCTCAATATACTCCAGTTAAAAAAACAATCCTATAATGCTGTCGAAACTGCACTTATCAATGCATCTATTAATCAAAAGTCTGAAGAAATAAAACCTGTCCCTTTTAAGGCAGCTATCGACCTAAAGGAAAACAAAAAATACCTCAAATACGCTTTACCGCCACTACTCCTTTTACTGGGTGTCATGCTTTTTGATTCAAGTATCATCAGAGATAGTACCTACAGGCTTATCAATAACAATAAAGAATTCGTAAAACCGGCTCCTTTTGCTTTTATACTTAAAAATGATCAGCTCAAAGTTGGCCAGAATGAAGACTACGCACTACAGATTACTACTCAAGGCTCTGTTATACCGAATGAAGTGTTCGTAGAAATAGGTGGTCATGAATACAGACTTAAGAAAGAAGCACACAATGTATTCAGCTACGTGTTCAGCAATTGTCAGAAAGATACCGAGTTTAGGCTGTTGTCAGGTGATGTTTCGTCTGCTACATATCAACTTAGCGTTTTGCTCAAACCCAATATTAAAAGTTTTGTCGTAACGCTCAATTATCCTGACTATACTGGCAGACAGGATGAAACGGTTACTAATGTAGGCGATGTGTTGGTACCGGCAGGTACAAAAATACTTTGGAATTTTAGTACAGACAATACAAGTAGGCTTAGCTATAAATTTGGAAATGAATCAAAAACTGTAGCTGCAACCAAACGTGGCGAGTCAGAATATAGTTTTAGCCTGCGGGCAATGAACAACATGCCTTATACTGTTTTCTTTAGGAATGAATTATTGCCCAATGCCGATTCGGTCAATTACAACTTGTCAGTAATTCCGGATGCCTATCCTGTCATTTCGGTACAGCGTTTTGATGACAGCACCAACAGACGTCTTGTATATTTTGTAGGCGATGTATCTGATGATTATGGTCTAAGAAACCTTACATTCAATTATAAAATAAAAAAATACAAGGCAGCAGAAGGCCCGCTAAATACCGAAAGGCTACAGGCACCACAGGGTATCAATGGTGTATTTAATTATTCATGGGACCTGCGCAAACTCAATCTTAACCCGGGCGATGAAATAAACTATTACTTCGAAGTCTATGATAATGATGCTGTAAACGGAAGCAAACCAGCACGCACATCCATGATGTCTTATAAAATGCCTACAGTAGATGAGCTGGAGCAGTTAACATCCCAAAACAGCGAGGAAATAAAGAAAGATCTCGAAAAATCATTACGTGAGTCGAAGAAAATAGAGGACGAACTACAGAAGATCAGAGAAAAATTGCTACAGAAAAAGGAAATAGATTGGCAGACAAGAAAAGAACTTGAAAAATTGTTGGAAAGGCAAAAGCAGGTAGAAAAACAAATACAGCAGGCAAAACAAAAATTTGAGGAAAATCTGCAAAACCAAAATGAAACATCAGAACCCAAAGAGGATGTTGAGCAAAAACAAGAACAACTCAAAAGTATGTTTGATGACGTAATGCAGGACAAAATGAAAGATCTCCTTCAGCAGATACAGGATCTCCTCCAGCAAATGGATAAAGATCAAACACTGCAAAAGATGGATGAAATGAAGAAAGAACAAAAGCAGTCTTCACAGACAATGGAAAGACTCAAAGAGCTGTACAAGCAACTCGAAGTAGAAAAAAATATTCAGGATATCGTCAATAAGCTCGAAGAACTGTCAGAAAAACAGGAAAAATTAAGCGACCAAACCGAGAAAAACGAAAAATCGCAGGATCAACTTCAGAAAGAGCAATCAGAGATGCAGAAGGAATTCGAAAAACTGCAACAAAAAATGGACGAAACGGACAAACAAAATAAACAACTCGATAAACCAAAGAATTTTGACCAGCAAAAAGAAAAATCAGATGACGTAAAAGACTCCATGCAGAAGAGTCAGGAAGATATGAAGCAAGGAGCCAACAGCAAGGCAAGTCAAAAACAGAAAAAAGCCGCCCGAAAGATGAAGGAAATGGCACAGTCTATGTCTGAACAAGCAGCCTCAGGCGACCAGGAACAGGCAGAAGAAGACTATAATGCCATGCGCCAACTGATGGAAAATCTCATAAGCCTGTCATTTGATGAAGAAGAGACCATGACACAATTTGTAAAAACACCTATCAATACGCCCAAATATACAGACCTCGGCCAACGACAAAAACGCATCAAAGATGATTTTAAAATGGTAGAAGACAGTCTGTTTGCGTTAAGTAAACGCGTGTCACAGATAGAGACATTCATCCTTGAAAAAGTAGCTGAAGTTAACCTCAATATGGATAACTCTCTCTCTAATATACAGGAAAGATATAAACCGCAGGCGCAGGATTTTCAACAGCGTACAATGAAAAATCTCAATGACCTGGCACTCATGCTTGATGAAGCAATGAACAACATGCAACAACAGATGTCTAACAAGTCAGGCAGTAAAAACTGTAAAAAACCAGGTGGCAAATCGTCTTCGTCAGGGTCTGACCGAAAACCTCAGGACAAAATGAGCAAAAGCCAGAAAGGTATCAACGAGGATATGAAGAAAATGATGGAAGGTACTAAGAATGGAGAAGGCCAGCCCAAAAGTAAGGAATTTGCCGAGATGGCAGCCAGACAAGCTGCACTGCGTAAAATGATAGAAAATATGAAGAAGCAAAACCAGGAACAAGGAAAAGGCGCAGGAGAAAATAAAATACTGGATGAGCTCATTCAAGATATGAACAAGACAGAGAAAGATCTGGTCAATAAACGCCTCAATAACGAAATGCTTAAGCGTCAAAAGGAAATCGAAACCAAACTTCTTGAGTCTGAAAGAGCAGAACGAGAGCGTGAATTCGACAACAAACGCAAAGCAGAACAAGCAGATCAAATAGACAATAGAATGCCACCGGCACTCAAAGAATATATAAAGAAAAGACAATCAGAAATCGAACTTTACAAGGATGTAAACCCTTCTTTGAAAATTTATTATAAAAATTTAGTGGAAGAATACTTCAAAACCTTGAAAAGTTCGTAAAAAAGATTTTAATTGCATAAAGTTTGAAAAATACACCATCAGGATATACGCCTGTATGGTGAAATCCATGAGCATTTCACAGATTCGTTCTGTCGGAAACAAACTTTTTATTTACCAAACTCATGGATAATGAAAGAAGCTTTGCACATGGTTCAAATTTCATCTCAACCCAACAACATTGCACTTGTTGAGGCACTCGTACAGAAAATCACAACAGGTAAAAATCTCTCTCAGGATTTGCACGGCAATATTCTTGTAAGCCTTACCGAAGCTGTTAACAATGCCATCATTCACGGCAATTGTTGTGACAAAAATAAAAATGTAAAAATCGAATATACAGAAAGACGCAACCTAATAAAGTTCAAAGTGTCTGACGAAGGAAAAGGCTTTAATCCGGATAGTATTCCGGACCCGACAGCACCTGAAAATATTTATAACATAGGCGGAAGAGGAGTATTCCTTATGCGCCAACTCTGTGACCAAATCGTATTCAAAGACAAAGGCAGAACAGTCGAAATGCACTTCAATATATGACAGAACCATCATTTCCTTTCGAGCTAGAACATCTGATAGAGTTTTTTACCGAAGATACCAGCTATGACCTCAACAAGGAAGATGAAGTCATCCAATGGCTAAAGGACATTATTGAAGCAGAAAAAAAAGGTCTAGATGCCATTACGTATATCTTTTGCAGTGATGATTACCTGCTGAGCATCAATGAAACATACCTCAAACACGACGATTATACAGACATCATTACCTTTCCTTACAATGCAGACCCAATAGAAGGTGATGTGTTTATAAGTGTAGAACGGGCTAAAGAAAATGCAGCAAAATTTAATGTAAGCGAAACAGAAGAAATTCACCGTTTGTTGGTGCACGGGCTGCTGCACCTCTTAGGTTATGATGACAAATCTCCCGACTCAAAAACGAAAATGACAGAGCTGGAAGATCATTACCTCGCTAAAAGAACGTTTGTTCAGGTCTGATTGTTATACCTTTGCATTTAATTCACACAACAGATGCTGCCAAGGTTTTTATTTAAAGGGTTCCTGATACGGAGTGATTTTTGGCTAAAGTTGCTGAGTTTAGGAAAAGCTTCCGGTCTTACCATATTTCCGTTTATTTTTGTAGGCAAGCAAATTAAAAACAAAGCACAGCTACTAAACCATGAAAGGATTCATATTAGGCAGCAGATAGAAACCTTATTCATAATTTTTTTTGTTCTTTATTTCATCGAATATTTTTTCCATCGCTTCACTAAAAAACCATTCGAAGCATATAAGGCCATATCTTTTGAACAAGAAGCTTACTGTAACGATGATAATCTCAATTACCTTAACAACAGAAAACCATACTCATTTATCAAATATTATAAAAAATGAAGATCCAAACAATCCCCTTCATCCTACTATTGGCACTGAGTGCATGTAAATCAGACACCGAGCAAACGACAAAGCCAAACAGCAACTCTGTCTTAAGCTTTACAGATGAAAAAGTATTTACACACACCGGCAACTGTGATGACGAAAAACAGCCTTGTGCACTTGTTGACATGAAATTCCTTCAGATGACTGATTCGAGCCAGCAATGCTATGCAGACCTGAACCAAACTCTGAAATTGTCGGCCATGCAATGTGCCATGTTATTGCTCGATTCTGTTAAAGGGCAGCCGGAGATAAACAAGATAGCGGCAGAGTATATTAAAAGCTACGAAGATTACATTAAAGAGTTTCCGGATGTTGCAATGAGTTGGGAAGCAAGAAGCACGATGAAATTATTGTTTCAGAATGACAGTTTGCTCAGCTTCCTTACTACAGGATTTAACTTTAGTGGTGGTGCGCATCCCAATTCAGCTAATGAAATAATCGTCTATGACAAGGCCAGGTGTAAGAAACTCTCAACCAACGAGTTATTTACAGAAAATGATAATTTGTTGAAGACAGTAGAAAAACATTTCAGAGCAAAAAGAGAAGTGCCTGCTAACCAAAGCCTGAATGATTTCGGTTTTTTCTTCGAAAATGACAAATTTATACTTCCTGCAAACATAGGATTTGAAAAAGACAGTGTATTGTTTATATATAATGATTACGAAGTTGGTCCGCACGTAATCGGTGGTACCGAATTCAAAATTCCGAAATCGGAGTTACTACCATTTTTGAAGACCAAATATTAATCTACAGATTTTTTAAAAAAATTTTGTTAAAAATTTATGCCATTTGTGCAGTTGATGCGTCATTGTACTGAATATTAGTTAATCAAAGAAGGGAAAGATGCTGATAAAGACTTATTCAAGTGCAGTGCATGGTGTAGATGCGCAGACAATAACGGTAGAGGTCAATGCGGGTGGCAATGTTGGAGCCGGTAAAATAGCCTATTTTCTGGTAGGGCTGCCGGATAATGCGGTTAAGGAAAGTAACCATAGAATAGAAGCCGCTCTGAAGAATACGGGTTTTACAATGCCCAGAATGAAAATAGTTATCAACTTGGCACCGGCCGATATTCGCAAGGAAGGCTCAGCTTACGACCTACCGATAGCGATGGGTATTCTGGCCAGTTCTAAACAGATAGAAGTGCCGGACATAGATCAATACGTTATGCTCGGAGAGCTATCTTTGGATGGTGGACTCAGGCCTGTAAAAGGTGCGCTACCTATTGCTATACAGGCACGTAAAGAAAAATTCAAAGCGATTATTCTACCCAAAGACAATGCACGAGAAGCAGCCATAGTCAATGACTTGGATGTGTATGGTGTCGAATCATTAAAAGAAGCAGTTGAACTTTTACAAGGCATTTCCGATATAAGGCCAGTGACCGTTGACACCCGAGCCGAATTTGCAGACAGGCAAAATATCTATGAAATAGATTTTACAGATGTCCGAGGCCAGGAAAACATCAAGCGAGCATTAGAACTTGCTGCTGCCGGAGGGCATAATGCCATTCTTATTGGACCACCAGGTGCCGGTAAGACAATGCTGGCTAAAAGACTGCCTACTATATTGCCACCACTGACACTCCATGAGGCGCTTGAAACAACAAAAATACACTCAGTATCAGGTACTTTGCCAGTCAATTCTTCATTGGTAACCACACGTCCGTTTCGGTCTCCGCACCATACCATTAGTGATGTAGCTATGGTAGGTGGCGGTTCAAATCCTTTGCCCGGTGAAATAAGTATAGCACACAACGGTGTACTCTTTCTTGATGAGCTCCCGGAATTCAAACGCACGGTACTTGAAGTGATGAGACAACCGATGGAAGAACGCAAGGTGACCATTTCAAGAGCCAAATCAACGGTTGATTATCCTGCTAGTTTTATGCTCATTGCTTCTATGAACCCATGCCCCTGTGGTTATCATAACCATCCCGAAAAGGAATGTGTCTGCGCACCGGGTGTAGTGAAAAAATATATCAGTAAAATTTCAGGCCCTTTGCTTGACAGAATCGATCTGCATGTGGAAGTTACTCCTGTCAGTTATGATGAACTAAGTAGCTTTGAAAGGCCAAGGGAAAGCAGTGAAAACATCCGGGAACGCGTAATAAAGGCTAGAGAAATTCAAATGGAACGTTTCAAAAACCATCCTGAAATATACTCCAATGCTCAAATGCCGGCACAGATGGCAAGAGAAGTTTGCCAGATAACAACAGCCGGACAAACATTACTGAAGACAGCCATGACCAAACTCCAACTGTCTGCCCGGGCCTATGACAGGATATTGAAAGTAGCCCGTACTTCTGCGGATCTTGCTGGTAGTGCTGATATAAAAATCGAGCATCTGGCTGAAGCCATTCAATACCGAAGCCTGGACCGCGAAGGCTGGGCTGGTTAACCTGTACTTTAAGGAAGCACGGTATGTTATTCTGGTACTTGTAAATAATAATCGAAAGCGTCAAGCAGAATTTTACATGCACGTCTGATATCCTCTTCATTGATGATTAGTGGCGGACACAGTCGAAGTGAAGCATCATTAAACAAAAACCAGTCTGTAATAAGGCCGTGTTCAAGACAATATTGTATGCACTTCATAACAGCGGTGTTGCTTCCAAGGTCAATGGCCATCATCAGACCCGAATGCCGTATTTCTTTGATGAGTGGATGCTGTAACAGTTGAAGGAATAAATCTTCTTTGTACTTAACCTGCTCAGTCAGGTGTTCTGAGAGGATGGTTTCAAGTGTGGCACATCCTGCAGCACAATTTACCGGATGACCGCCAAATGTGGTGATGTGTCCGAGTATCGGATTGGTCATCAATACAGACATGATCTCTTTGGAAGAGATAAATGCTGCGAGAGGCATTCCTCCACCCATCGCTTTTCCAAGGAGCAGTACGTCTGGGACGACCCCATATTTCAAAAAGGCAAAAAGATGTCCAGTTTTACCAAAGCCGGTTTGTATTTCGTCAAAGATTAGCAAGGTACCGGTCTGTGTGCATCGTTCACGGACTGCTTGCAGATAACCGGGCTCAGGTGTGATGATACCCGCTTCTGCCTGTACTGGTTCCATAATGACACATGCTGTTTGCTCGGTAATGTGCTCCAGGTGGTCGAAGTTATTGAATGTAATATGGCCGATGCCCGGCAATAGAGGCCTGAACGGTGCAGTATAATCCTCAGAACTCATCAGGCTGGCTGAACCTTGGGTGCTTCCATGGTAGGCATTTCGGCATGAGATTATTTCACGCCTGCCTGTGTATCGTTTTGCAAGCTTCATGGCACCTTCCGTTGCTTCCGTTCCGCTGTTGAGGAAATATATGTTTTGAAGATTTTCAGGAAGTTGAGATGCAAGCAATGATGCAAGATTTGTTTGTGGACTAAGTACAAATTCGCCATACACTAATGTGTGCATATATTTTTCTGCCTGAGTGGCAACAGCCTTAGTGACAGCCGGATGGCAATGCCCAAGACAACTGACACTTATACCGGCTATCATGTCCATATATTGTTTGCCGGAAGCATCATACAAATAAATCCCTGAAGCTTTTTCTATTTCTATCTGTAGTGGGAATGGGCTGGTCTGTGCAATATTGTCAAGGAATATTTGTCTTGGCGAAATATTTTGTATCATTCTGTGGCCGGATAATTGCAAACTGTGTTAGAATTGTGTTAAATAGGCAAAACAAATACCATTAAATGTGCATCTGATATACCTACCTATTTACTATTAATGTAAAAATACATAAATTTGTTCAGTAACAACCATACAAGCTGTTAAGGATGAGAAAATCTTGCTTTTTCTTTTTCGGAATGATAATAATTAGTCTTGTTTCTTGTAAAGAGGATACAGTAAGGCTGATGGGTTTTCCGATTGAAGGTATTGATGTTTCTCACCATCAGAAAGATATACAATGGGATTCCCTTACAGACCAAAATTTTTCCTTTGTATTTATGAAGGCTACTGAAGGCATCGAACACAAAGACACAAAATTTGACTTTAACTGGGTAGAAGCAAAGCGGATTGGCATGAAGCGTGGTGCTTATCATTTTTACCGGCCTGATGTTGGAGCCGGCCAGCAAGCTGTCAATTTTATAGAAACAGTGACATTAGAAGAAGGAGACCTGCCACCAGTGCTCGATTTTGAACACAAAGGCTTCAAAAGTTTCGAAAGTCTGGAAGATAGTCTGAGGCTCTGGCTTTGGGTAGTAGAAGATTATTTTAAGGTAAAACCTATTATTTATACAAACCTGAACATTTACAATGATTTTATTAAAGCCCATTTTGCCGATTACCCTCTTTGGATAGCCCGTTATGAAAACGGAGGGTATCCGATAAGTGAAACAAAGAGTCCGTATATTTGGCAGTATGGAAACAGAGGGCGTATTTCAGGAATTGACGGGCATGTTGATTTTAATATTTTCCTTGGTACCCAAACAGATTTTGAAAAACTGTGTTATTCTTCAAAACATAAATAAAACAACCTGGGTTTTATCAAATATAGATAACTACTCGCAATTATTCCACTATGATTTCTTTTAAATATCCTGTTCTGATAGTGCTTGGTGTGGCGTTGATGGTATCATGTAAAAACCAGGAGCAAAAACCGATAGCCAATGAAACAAAGTCAGAGATAAAACAACTGGAAGATTCGCTGCTTGCCAACCAAAATGGAAAAAATTATCTGGTAACGGCTCCAGAATTAATAAGGTTAATGTCAGAATATGTAAGTAAAAATCCTACAGATACAGTCTGTGCAAGTTATCTGTTCAAATCAGGAGACATATCTCGTGGCTTAGGTAAAATGGATGATGCGATAAAGTATTGGCAAAATCTTTGCGAAAAATACCCTGAACACAAACGAGCACCGGATGCATTGTTCCTGCAGGCCTTCACTTATGAAAATGATATAAAAGACCTGGACAAAGCTAAAAAACTGTATGAAGAATTCCTTCAGAAATATCCGACACACCCATTTGCCGAAAACATACCGGTCATTCTTGCCAATCTTGGTAAGTCGCCAGAGGAGTTAATAGAAGCATTTAAACAAAAAAACAATAATTAGTTTATTAGTATAAGTTAGAATTGAGCACTATGTCGAGAAATATTTTGATAGTAATGTTTTGCCTGGCAAGCAATATGCTTTTTGCACAGGGCATTGAGTTTTTTCACGGAAGTTTTTCTGAAGCAATAGAAAAAGCAAAGAATGAAGAAAAACTCATCTTTATGGATGCCTATGCATCCTGGTGTGGTCCTTGCAAGAGGATGGCAAGTATGGTGTTTACCCAATCGGTAGTAGGCGAATTTTACAATGCAAAGTTCATCAATATGAAGGTGGATATGGAAAAAGATGAAGGCCCGGAATTGAGTAAAAAATTTAAGGTAAGCGCTTATCCAACCTTAATATTTATTTCACCTAAAGGAGAAATAGTACAGAAGCATGTAGGCGGGATGGACCCTGACGCATTTGTACAACTTGGCAAAACCGCCCTTGGTAAAGCAGATTTCAGTGCAGATTTTGCAAAAGAATATGAAAACGGCAACCGTAGTTCTGATTTTATGCTTAGGTATATTACATCTATGAACAAATCCGGCAAATCACCTTTAAAGATAACCAACGATTACCTTGCTACTCAACCAGACATCACAACATCCGAAAATCTGAAGATCATTCATCAGGCAGCTGTAGAGTGTGACAGTAGGATATTCGGTCTGATGATCAAAAACAAATCGGCTGTTATAGGTCTCGTCGGCAAAGATGCATTTAACGAAAAAGTAAAACAGGCAGCTGACAATACAGTCAATAAGGCAATCGAGTTTCAGTCACCTGATTTGCTTACAGAAGCCAAGGCAGCTGTTAAGGCAAATTACCCTGAAGGGTATGAAGAATTCAACTACACGGCCGATCTGAAGTATTATAAAAGTGTTGGTGAAATGGAAAACTACAGCAAGACAGCACTGGAATATGCTCAGAAATACCTGAAGAAAGATTCAGAACAATTATTCAAACTTGCATCTGATCTCGAAGCACATTATTTCAATATTCCGTTGGCTATGGAAGTAGCAGAAAAGATAGCAGCACTTTCACTTAAGAATGAACCCAAGGCAGAATATTATTATCTGTATGCTAGATTGCAGGAAAGGAACGGAAAAGTTAAATCTGCAATAAATTCTTGTGAAGATGGATTAAAAATTGTAGAAAATGGCGATATTGTAAAACGAAAGCTAGAAGATTATTGTCAGACACTTAAAAAAACAATTAAATAAAACATGAAAAGAAGTATCACACTTATTATTTTACTGCATTGTTTTAACCTTGTGCAAGGACAGGGAATGGTATTCAGTGAGGGCAACTGGCAGCAATTGCTTGCAAAGGCCAAGGCCGATAACAAAATCATATTTGTAGATGCTTATACAACATGGTGCGGCCCATGCAAGATGATGGCAAAAAATGTTTTCACCAATAAAGAAGTAGGTGATTTTTATAACGCCAAATTCATCAATGCACAGATAGATATGGAAAAAGGTGAAGGTATGCAAATATCGAGGACATATAGTGTACAGGCGTATCCTACATTTTTGTTTATAGACGGAAATGGTACCTTGCTGCACAGAAGTGTAGGATATCAAGAAGCGCCTAAATTCTTAGAACTCGGAAGAACAGCCCTTGATGAAAATGCCAGGATTGGTACCATGAACAGCCGGTATGAAGATGGGGAAAGAGATCCAAAATTCCTCCTGAAGCTGGCTTATGCCAAATATTACGCTATGGAACCTGATGCAGCCGAAGTGGCCGAAGAATACCTGAAAACCCAGAAAGACTGGAATACGCCTGATAACCTTGACCTGATTTATGAATTTTCTGGAGGGTTGCAGTCACCAATGACTACCTATATGTTGTCGAATAAGGAAAGATTCGTTACTCGATTCGGTCAGCCGGCTATGAACCGCAAAACGGATTTTATTATCAATAATGCAGCAGCAACGCTCAAAGGTGATAATCCGGACTATGAAGGAATACGTAAAATGCTGGTGTCACTTGACTCGGCTTCGGCAGAGCAAAATATGCTAAAGATAAAAAAGAGCCACCTTCGTCGTACAAAAAACTGGAGCGAATACGCAGTAGCTTCTATTGATTATTTCAATAAATATCCTTCGCAAAATGCAAATGAACTTAATACTGCAGCCTGGGATTTTTATATGTATATCGAACACAAAAAACAACTCGAAGAAGCAGTACGATGGGCATTGCAGGCCGTGAAACTCGATAACCGATACTATTGCAACGACACCGTAGCTGCATTATATACCAAGCTCGGCAACAAGTCAAAAGCTAAAAAATATATCGACAAAGCCATTTCACTCGCCAAGTCTGAAGGTGCCGATTATTCTGAAACAGAAGCGCTCAGAGAGAAACTGAAATAAATATTATAAGTTGTATTTTACGACTACCGGGCAGTGGTCAGAATGTTTGGCATCAGGAAGATGGTATGCTTCTGCGATTTTGTCTTTCAGCCCGTCTGATACGCTTTGGTAGTCTATCCGCCAACCGAGGTTTTTGGCGCGTGAGCCTGCCCTGAAACTCCACCAGCTGTATTCTTTGGCTTCCGGGTTTTTATGGCGAAAGGCATCGGTGAATCCGTCAGCGAACCAGTGGTCCAACCAGGTGCGTTCTTCAGGGCGGTAGCCACTCGGATTGTCTTTCCGGTCAGGATTATGGATGTCGAGCCGGCCGTGTACTATGTTGTAATCGCCCACGATAACCAGGTTAGGTTTGGTTTTGCGCAGGTCATCAATCCATTTCCTGAAATCGGCCAGGAACTCCATCTTAAATTCGTGCCGTTCTTCACCGCTTGACCCTGACGGGAAATAACAGTTCAACAGAGACCATCCGTCGAAGTCGAGTATGATAATCCGGCCTTCGCTGTCGTACTTGGGCATACCACACCCGATGGTGACGTTTGTTGGTTCGTTTTTAGTCATGACCGCTACGCCGGAATAACCCTTTTTCTCGGCGGAGTGCCAGTAAGAATGATATCCGAGAGTTTCAAGCTCTACACCTGGAGCATCGTTTTCTGATACTTTTGTTTCCTGAAAACAAAGGATGTCGAAGTCTGTCTGTCGGATCCATTCTGCCAGATCTTTTTTCAGCGCAGCACGGATACCGTTAACATTATAAGAAGCGATGGTAAGCATAGTATTTTTTTAGAAAGGCAATATTACTGTTGTTTATGTTAAAATCCTAAACTAAGTTTATGTTTCGTCAAGAGAAACAATGGTTTGAGAAAATGATCTCTGTTTACAATCGCTCTTGGTAAGAAACTGTTCGTTGGGTTGCGAAACGAAGCTTGTTCAGCAGATTAGCTTTCCAAATTTAAAGCCAAATGTTTTCAATATCAATAAGAGATTCTTGACTGTTTTTGTATTTCATTCGTTTTCGAGATACTAATCATGGATTTGCAGAAATAATTATTGGCAGTAAAGAACCTGATGCGTGATTTGGGTTTAACCTACTGATTGAAATAATCTTTTTATAGGTTTTTTGGAACATTTTTTAAAACCATTTAAACACAGCAATTACATATCTGCATTGATGTTTACAACGGTGAGATAAGCATAACAATACATACAAAAGAATTATACGTATTTTGAAAGATACTTTCCCATAAAATTGTGGAAATAACTCGACAAATAATTTTTTACAGATAATCAGTAAAGCTAAATTTGTATCTGTGACTATCCAACAAAATCAATAAATGTTTTGAAGCAAATTAAGCGTTTTTATTTGAATAATGAAATATTTTTTTAATAATTCAGAAAAATCATATTATGAAAAACAAGAGAAGGATAGTCATAGCTGTATTGTTGAGTGTAGCAGTGATGTGCCGGGGACAGGAGGAAAACAAAACTAACCAGACAGGAAATACCGGCATCAAAAACAAGAAAACCATGCCTGCTTCAAAACCTGTTAAGATAGGCACTCATCAAGTACCAGTCATCTTGCATAGCATCGGTGGTGAATGGCGTGATGATGAGTTATTTTACTGGGAAGAACCAATTAGAGGCACCAATAATAAGCTGCTCATCAGAGAGCTGCAACCGCACATACTTGTGAGCCTTGAGTGGTATGACCGGCAAACGAAAAGCTATCCGAAAGGTGATAGGAAGGGAACACAATTGGTCCCGACCAAGCTTGAGTTTTATTCAGACAAAGGTGAGCTGACCAGAGTCTATGACATCAATAAGGAAAGCCCATATACCCGAGCCAAATACCCTAATATCATACAAGAACACTATTATAACGGTGAAGGAGGATTTGGAGATGCAGAGTATAGAAAAACAAAGCCCAAGGCCAAAAAATACTGGACGAATGTTCAACCGTTGGCTTTCAATCAAAATGGATATGT
>WBZR01000027.1_pt2 | contig 133184 bp, 135 predicted proteins | sample 5204231 | NCBI WGS metagenome assembly WBZR01 (sample SAMN12412403, study PRJNA552823) | activated sludge metagenome | isolation source: activated sludge from anammox sidestream of wastewater treatment plant... | place: USA: Virginia | collected 2017-08
CGATATACCATTGCCAGAGGACCGCGCAATCGAACCCCACTGCGGAGACTGCACGCGTTGCATTGACCATTGCCCGACAGCGGCCATTACCGACCCATACCGGGTCGACGCCCGACGCTGCATCAGTTACCTGACCATCGAGCATCGTGGCGCGATTCCGGTTGAGTTTCGCAAAGCCATGGGCAACCGGATTTATGGTTGCGACGATTGCCAGCTGGTTTGCCCCTGGAATCGTTTCAGCCCGGAGGGCGATCCGGTCTTCCAACCCCGGCACCAACTGGATTCGGCAACGCTCCGGGAGCTATTGAGCTGGAGCGAAGATGATTTTCTGAAACGTTTCGAAGGCAGCCCAATCCGGCGTATCGGCTACGAATGCTGGCAACGCAATATCGCCGTAGCACTGGGCAATGCCACGCCTTCGGCCGAACATATTGCGGCACTGGAAAAACAAAAAGCCCAGTCGAGCCCCCTCGTTCGGGAGCATATCGACTGGGCTCTCATGCAATTGACCGGGTCAGACTGACCCGGCCACCCTGCGCTCGGAATTACTTGCAACCGGTCTTGTCGCTACCGCAACCCGTACCACAACCGCTGCCGCAGCTCCCAGAACCACCGGTCTTGCAACCGAAGATGCTGTAGGCCGGGCAGTAACGGAACAGACCCGTCAGCAGGGGCACAACACCGATATAAGCCCATTCACCCAGCGTGCCGGTGTAGGCCAAAGCGATCAGCACGAGGCCAACCACAATACGTAAAACACGATCCAGACCACCCACGTTCTGAGCCATTGACTTCTCCTTTATGATGAACAACGCAATCCATTTAACAGGGGCTTTATACACCCTACCTCAATATTATATATAATCGTATATTTTTACAAGCTGACACATTGCAACCAGGAGGCATCATGTCGAAATCTTTCAAGACCGTGACCCAAGATCTGAGCAAAGGGCTGGCACAGTTCCGCGCCCAGGTACCCGACGTACAGGCGGGATTCAGCGCCTTGCATCACGCCGCAATGAAAGACGGTGCACTCGACGCCAAGACCAAAGAGCTGATTGCGCTGGCCATTGGCGTTGCCGCACGCTGTGACGGCTGCATCGGCTTTCACGTACAGGCACTGATTAAACTGGGCGTCAGCAAGGAGGAGCTGGGCGAAATGCTGGGTGTGGCGGTCATGATGGGCGGTGGTCCGTCGCTAATGTACGCAGGCGAGACGATGCGCGCCTACGACGAGTTCACAGCCAAGTAATCTTGGTCAGATCTTTTTGCGCCAGATCGCCGCGAAGAAGCCATCGGTATTGTGGCGATGTGGCAGCAATTGCAGTCCGGGCAGGCCGTCTGAACTCTGACAGGCTGCATCGGCGGGTAGCTCAACCCCCACCGCACTAAGCTGCTGGACCGGATCGATCACTTCGAACTCCGGGTGCGCGGCACTAAATGCTTGCTGAACATCACCATTTTCCTGGGCCAGCAAACTGCAGGTGGCGTAGACCAGCACGCCACCCGGTCGGACCAGTGGTGCCGCAGCGTCCAGAATCTTCCGCTGCATTTCCGAAAGCCCCTGCACCTGCTCGGCTGTTTGACGCCACTTGAGATCAGGATTACGGCGTAACGTGCCGGTGCCTGAACACGGGGCATCAACCAGCACCCGATCAAACTTGCCTGCCAGGCGCTGGATACGATCATCCCGTTCGTGGGCAAGGCGGATGGTTTGGACATTGGAAAGGCCCGCGCGCGCCACCCGCGGTCCAAGCTTAGCCAGACGCTTCTCGGAAATATCGGTCGCGTAGAGACGGCCCGTATTCTTCATGAGTGCGCCCATGAGCAGGGTCTTCCCACCGGCACCCGCACAGAAATCCAGCACCATCTCGCCCCGCTTCGGGGCCAGCAGTGCCACCAGGAGTTGACTGCCTTCATCCTGAACTTCCATGTCGCCTTTTTCAAAGGCAGGGTGACGCTGGATGGCAGGCTTGCCCTCGACCCGCATACCCCAAGGGGAATAAGGTGTCTCGGCGGCATGGATACCATGCTTTTCAAGCTGTGCCAGGATTTCCGGACGCTTGGCGCGAAGCGGATTGATCCGCAGATCAAGCGGTGCCGGTTGTAATAAGGCGCGCGAAAGGGCATCCCGCTCCTGTTCGGGCATCGATGGCGTTGCGGCCAGGGCGTCTTCCAACCAGCTCGGCCATTCATGACGGACGGCAGCTGATTGAGATTCGGGCGTCTTCTCCTGGCCCGCGGCTTTGAGACGACCAAACCACTCGGTTTCATCGCCCTTCAGCAGGTGTTCGATCTCGCGCAGGTTACGGTTCTGCAAGCGGATCAAAGCCGCCAGAACCAGGTAACGTGCCTCGTGTCCTTCCGGCGGCGCCGAACGACCGACGACTTCGCGAAGACTGTTGAGGTGGCGCAAGACCAGATAGGTCATTTCAGCCAGACGCCCACGATCGGTATGCCCCAATTCACGATGGGTCTTGAAATACTGTGACAAGACACCATCGGCAGGGCGTTCGAACTTGAGCACCTCGGCTAAAAGGCTAATGGCCTGAGCAATGAAGGGACGCGGCAGCGCCTGCTCGACCGGACTCTTCGCGGCCACGGTCGATGTAGCTCCGGACTTATTCGATCCCTTCGCGACGACCTTTCCCGCTGCCTTGCGGACCGCAGCTGTTGCGCCGCGGCTTGAGTGGCTCTGACGACTCTTGGGCTTTTTGATCATCGTAGGAATTCCGGTTGAGGTGCGACCAGTGTCGTGGCCCGTGATTGATATCCGGCAACATGAACACGCAGACCGGTCACTTGCAGGCGCTGTTCGGCAAACCAGCGGACGGCGGCAGGATAAATCTGGTGTTCCAGTTTCAAGACCTTGGCCGACAAAGACTCGGCAGTGTCGTCCTCCGCTACCTCAAGGGCAGCCTGAGCAATGATGGGGCCATGATCCAGCTCAGCGGTCACAAAATGGACCGTGCAACCATGCAAACGGACACCGGCATCAATCGCACGTTGATGGGTATGCAGCCCTGGGAAAGCAGGTAAGAGCGAGGGATGAATATTAATGAGACGGTTCGTGTAATACGCAACAAATTCAGGAGTAAGGATGCGCATGAAGCCCGCCAAGACGACCAGATCCGGCGCAAAGGCATCAATCGCTGTTTTAAGAGCGCCGTCATAGTCAGCGCGGTCGGCATAATCCGCATTCGACAAAACAACCGCCGGAATCCCGGCATCACGGGCCAGTTGGAGGCCCGCGGCATCGGCCTTATTGGAAACCACGGCCACGACCGATGCCGGGTAATCATCACACCGGCTGGCCTGCAAGATGGCGTCGAGATTGCTGCCTCGCCCCGAAATCAGGACGACACAGCGTGCCTTCGCTGGGTACATGCTCAACGCCCTGCCTTAGTTGAAGCGCGCGCCCTGAGGTAGGCGATGATGCCCGGCAGTATCGACAGGAAGATGATGAGCAGGATCACTGCCGTCAGATTGTTCTTGACCAGCGGAATGTTGCCAAAGAGATAGCCGGCCACGGTGAGCGAAACCACCCAGAGGATGCCGCCAGAAACGTTATAGGTCAGAAAGCGTTTTGCCTGCATCCCGCTGAAGCCTGCGACAAAAGGCGCCATCGTGCGCACGATGGGGAGGAAGCGGGCGATTACGATGGTCTTGGGGCCATGCTTCTCAAAAAAGGCCTGCGTGTATTGAATCTTTTCCGGGCTGATCAATCGCGTGCGCTTCATCAATGCTTCGCCAAACCAGCGACCGACCGAATAGTTGACCGCATCGCCCAGAATCGCAGCCACAATGAGCAGTGCCATGAGCAGGGGCAGGCTCATCCCTTCTGTCACGCACAGGGCTCCCGCCACAAACAGCAGGGAATCGCCAGGTAAAAACGGGGCGATCACAACCCCGGTTTCGGTAAAGATGATGGCAAACAGCAGAGCATAAACCCAGTCACCATATTGCTGCACGAAAAACAGCAGGTGCTTGTCCAGATGAAGCACCAGGTCAGCAAAAGAGGTCAGCCATTCCATAACAGGTCTTTCTGATTGGGCATACGCGCTGCCCGAATTCGGCAAAGGCGCTATTTTAGCCGATCCCACTATAATCCTGATGATGAAGAGCGCCCCGCCCGACCTGCAACCCGCTGTCGAACAGCCGACGATCCGAGCCCTACCCGAACATCTGATTAGCCAGATTGCGGCCGGCGAAGTGGTTGAACGGCCGGCCTCCGTGCTCAAAGAACTGCTCGAGAACGCCATTGATGCCGGCAGCACCCGGATCCGCATTGATCTGGAAGAAGGCGGGATGCGCCTGATTCGCATCACGGATAACGGTTGCGGTATCGAACAGAGGCAGCTCGGCCTGGCGCTCACCCGCCACGCCACCTCGAAAATCCGTTCACTGGAAGATCTGGAGCGCGTCGCCACTATGGGGTTCCGGGGAGAAGCCCTCGCCGCCATTGCCAGCGTGTCGCGACTCACCCTGATCAGTGCGGCCCGCAACAGCCGCCACGCCTGGCGGATGACGGGCGACGGCGAGCTGACGCCTGACTCATTGCCCGCAGGCACGGTCGTGGAAATGCGCGATCTCTATTTCAATACTCCGGCCCGCCGCAAGTTCCTTAAAAGTGCAGGGACGGAACAGGCGCACTGCATGGAGGCAATCCGACGTCAGGCGCTGGCCCACCCCGCGATCAGCCTGACGATCACGCGCGACGGCAAACAGACCCACGCCTGGCCGGCAGAATCCAGCGAAGGGCGTATTCGCCAGGTGCTGGGGGATGACTTTATAAAAGCCTGCCGACCGGTTGATGTGGGCAATGAACTGTTGCAACTGCGCGGCTGGACCATGGTCCCGACAGCGATTCTGTCGGAACGCGAAGCCCAGCATAGCTTCGTCAACGGCCGCTACGTCCGAGACAAGGTCATCCAGCATGCGATTCGCGAAGCCTACCGCGACCAGCTGCATGGTCACCGGCAGGCCGGATGTTGCCTCTTCCTGACCATCGACCCGACCCTCGTTGATGTCAACGTGCACCCCGCCAAGACCGAAGTCCGCTTTCGCGATAGCCGTGCTGTGCATCAGTTCATCTACCATGCGCTCAAGCAGATTCTGGCCATCAGCACTGAAACGGCACCACCCATTCGTCTTGATCGGGTGGCCGCATCCACGCCTGTTGCCACTTACCTGCAACCGGGGCTCGGTCTGCATCACGCCGCGCCCCATGCGGCTGAATACCGAACCCCCTATCAATCGAATAGCCCGACACGCACGGCTATGGATGCTGCCCTTGCTTGGCAAGCACCCCCATCCGAAGCGCCCACAACACCATCAACGAACGATGACATTCCTCCGCTGGGCTTCGCCATAGGCCAACTCCATGATCGCTATATCCTGGCGCAAAATGCACAGGGCATGATTCTCGTTGATCAGCACGCCGCGCACGAACGAGTACTGTATGAAAAACTCAAGGCCAGCTGTGGCTTGCAGGCTCCCGCCCGGCAACCCTTGCTGATCCCGGTCACCGTAAACGTCAGTGATCTGGAGATGGCCAGCTGGCATGAGCAACCCGAAGCGCTGTCCGATCTGGGTTTTGAAATCTCCGCTGCCGGACCCAACACCCTAATCGTGCGTCAGGTACCGGCGGGGATAGGCGGTCGCCTCGATGCCGCCAAGCTGCTCTGTGAACTCCTGCAGTCTCTGCAGGACTCACCCGCGCAAGCCAACCTCACCGCACGCCGGGAACGACTGCTCGGCACCTGCGCCTGCCATGCGGCGATTCGTGGACAACACAGCCTGAGCCTGACCGAGATGAATGCCCTGCTGCGCGAGATGGAAGCCACCGAGCGGGCCGATCAGTGTAATCACGGGCGCCCCACCTGGATCCTGGTAGATCTACCCGCTATTGATGCCCTCTTCCTGCATGGCCGCTGAGCAAAAAATCAGCCCGCTACCACCGGCGATTCTGCTGCTCGGCCCCACGGCCAGCGGCAAAACCGATCTGGCGTTACAGCTGGCAGATCGCTACCCCATTGATCTGATCAGTGTCGACTCGGCGCTGGTCTTCAAGGACATGAACATCGGCACGGCCAAACCCGATGCCGACACGCTACGCCGATACCCGCACGCTCTGGTCGACATCATTACGCCGGAAGACAGTTACTCGGCCGCCCGCTTTCGTGACGATGCGCTTACGGCCATGGCGGCCAGCACCGCCCGGGGCCGTATCCCGCTGCTGGTTGGCGGCACCATGCTCTACATCAAGGCACTGCTCGAAGGCCTCTCGGATCTACCGCAAGCCAACCCGGAGCTCCGCGCCGAAATTGACATGCGCGCCAAGCAACAGGGTTGGCCGGCGATGCACGCTGCGCTGGCCGAGCTAGACCCAATCACCGCAGCACGCCTGGCACCAAATGATGCACAACGGATCCAGCGTGCGCTGGAAATCTGTCTGGTTAGCGGGCGACCAGCTTCGGCCCTCTATGCCGAACAATCGTCACAGGCCGCACCACCCTATCGATTTCTATCACTTGGGCTCCTTCCGAGTGACCGGGGATGGTTGCACGAACGTATCGCGCTGCGCTTCGAACTTATGCTGCAACAGGGCTTTGTCGACGAAGTGGCAGCCCTGCGCTCTAAGTACAGCCTCCAGGCCGACCTGCCCTCGATGCGATGTGTGGGTTATCGCCAGGCATGGGATATGCTGGAAGGCAGATTGCCGCGCAACGAGCTGGAAGAACGCGGCATCTACGCCACCCGCCAACTGGCCAAACGCCAGATCACCTGGCTGACCAATTCGATTGCCTGCGAGGCTTTTGACTGCTGCCAAAACAACAACGCCGACCTCATCGGTCGGCGCGTTGCAGAATTTCTGGCGGTCTGATCAAACAACCACGGTCGGCGCTTCCCCTGGCTGGCTAGCGCGGATCAAGCCAATACGGCTGACCTGTTCACCGTGTTCGGCCAGGACTTTGGCAACCGCATTCGCATTCTCTGGGGCAACGACAATGACCATGCCAATACCGCAATTAAAGACGCGGTGCATTTCATCGTCGGCAACGCCGCCGGCCTCCTGCAGCCAGTTGAAGAGTACCGGACGCTCCCAGCTGTTCCGCTGGATCTCGGCCGTCAACCCTTCTTGCAGAATACGGGGCACGTTTTCAGTGATGCCCCCGCCGGTGATGTGAGCCAAACCCTTGATGGCACCGGGCAGTGCGGCAAATGCGGCCAGAACCGGCTTGACATAGATTCGGGTCGGCGCCATAACGCGGTCACCCAGGGTCACCTCATCCAGCATGTCGCTCGGCTGGGCACCGCTGCGCTCGATGATCTTGCGGATTAGCGAGTAACCATTCGAGTGGGCACCGCTCGAGGCCAGACCCAGCACCACATCGCCGGCCTTGATGCTCTTGCCATCGATGATAGCGGATTTCTCAACAGCCCCCACGGCAAAGCCGGCCAGGTCATATTCACCAGCCGGGTACATATCGGGCATTTCGGCAGTTTCGCCACCGATCAGCGCAGCGCCGGCCAGTTCACAACCCTTGGCAATGCCACCGACCACAGCGGCAGCCGTATCCACGTCCAGCTTGCCGCAGGCAAAGTAATCCAAAAAGAACAGTGGCTCGGCACCCTGAACCAGAATATCGTTAACACTCATGGCGACCAGATCCTGTCCAATCGTGTCATGACGATTCCAGGCAAAGGCCAGGCGCAGCTTGGTACCCACCCCGTCCGTGCCCGACACCAGCACCGGCTCCTTATATTTCTTCGAGACTTCAAACATGGCGCCAAAGCCGCCAATACCGGCCATGACGCCTTCACGCATCGTGCGCTTGGCCAGGGGCTTAATCCGCTCAACCAGTTCGTCACCAGCTTCCATATCTACACCGGCATCGCGGTAAGACAATCCACCACCGGCCTTGGCATCGTGAGCGGCGAACAATGGGCGAGCGTGATTCAGCGGGCAAAACATGAGCATTCCTCAGGCAAAGTTGGGCGCAATGCCGTGTAAAATGGCGGCTTGCGGCCGTAAGGCCTGAATTGTACCCGATAGAGACCTGCTCTTACCTTTCCTTCTGCCTCCAAGCTGCCCAACCGGGCCGGCCTTCATGCAACAACTGCTGCTCAACCTTTTACCGGACCCGACCCCGTCGCTGCGCCATTTCCAGGCCGGCGACAATGCGGAATTGCTCAACACCCTGCAGCAGTGGCTAGCCACACCCGCAACCGGGATCACCTATCCGGGCAATCTGATGGTGATCTGGGGGCCAAGCGGTGCCGGCAAGTCCTTTCTCACCCGCTGCCTTGTTGAACAGGGTCTGACGCCGTTACCACTCAAGGAGCCCATGTTAGCGGCCACATCCCAGGGCTGGCTGCTGGACGATGCCCAGAGGCTGGATACTGAAGGCCAGCAGGATCTCTTCCGCCACCTCGTGCGACTGGCCCAGACCAACGAACGGCTGCTCGTCACTCTGGATGCTCCCCCGGATGCGCAACACGGGTTGCGCGAGGATGTTCGTACCCGCCTGGGCGCTGGCCTAATCTACCGTCTGGCACCGTTGAACGAAAGTCAGCAGCGCCAACTGCTGGCAGCGCGCGCCAAACAACGCGGCTGGCAACTCACGGAAGACGTGCTGGATACCTTGTACCAGCGTGCGCCACGCGATCTCTCGAGCCTGAGCCGCCTCATTGAACGACTGGACCAGCTCTCACTGGAACAGAAACGCCGTATCACTTTGCCCTTACTGCGCACGGCACTGGCCGAATCCGCGTCTTAACCAAGACTTGAATTAACAAAGGCTTGAATTTCAATGACCAAGACCCCCGACCTGCAACTCGCGCTTTTTGATCTGGATAACACCCTGCTCCGAGGCGATTCCGATTTCGAATGGGCCCAGTTTTTGATCAAGAAAGGCGTCGTTGACCCCGAACTTCAGGCTGCTAAAAACGCCGAGTTCTATGCCGATTACAAAGCGGGCACCCTCGATATTCATGCCTTCCTGGATTTCCAACTAGCGCCGCTAGCCCGCCACCCACGCTCGCAACTCGATATCTGGCACCGCGAGTTCATGGCCGAGCACATCCGACCCATCCTACTGGAGAACGCCCGGGCGCTGGTTCACCGCCACCTGTCTCTGGGCCACCTCTGCGCCATCGTGACCGCCACCAATGCTTTCGTGACAGGCGACATCGCCCGTGAATTCGGTATTCCAAACCTCATTGCGACTATCCCCGGTTGCCAGGCAGGCCAGTTCACCGGCAAACCGGTTGGCACGCCATCCTTTCAGCGTGGCAAGATCGAACGGGTGAACGCGTGGCTGGAATCCATCGGCCTCTGGCAAGGTAGTTTCAGTGCGCGCTGGTTCTACAGCGATTCTCTGAACGATTTACCGCTGCTCGAGTGGTCTACCCATCCCGTGGCTGTCGATGCAGACGAAACCCTCACCGCGCAGGCGATAACCCGCGGTTGGCCTGTCATCACTCTTCGTGACGACACCCCGGCCTCGGATATCTTCAAAAAGATCGGACTCACCGGATGATTCGCCGTTTCGTTAAAAAGATTTTCCAGAAGTCTGATCGACCTACCCGGCAACAGGCGCCGGAAGTCATCCCACTGAAAAAACACGGGATCACGCATGACATGCTCAGCCGAGGTGCCGAACGCGTCTGCGAAGATCTCGAAAACGCGGGCTATCAGGCATTCGTAGTGGGTGGTGCCGTACGCGATCTCCTGCTGGGACGTGACCCCAAGGATTTCGACATCGCCACCAATGCCACGCCTGAGCAGGTAAAACGGGTTTGCCGACGCTCGCGCATCATCGGACGGCGCTTCCAGATCGTCCACGTGATGGTGGGACAGGAACTGATTGAAGTCACGACCTTCCGCGCGCTGCATGATGATGATACTGCGACGGATGCGCACGGACGCGTCCTACGGGATAACACCTTCGGATCCCAGGCCGATGACGCCGCCCGCCGCGATTTTACGGTCAACGCCCTATACTACGACCCGTACGACGAAACGATTCACGACTACCACCAAGGCTATGCCGACCTGAAGGCCGGCAAGTTGCGCATGATTGGCGACCCGGAAGTTCGTTACCGCGAGGATCCGGTCCGTATGCTGCGTGCTGTGCGACTGGGTGCCAAACTCGGTCTGGAAATTGACACGACCACCCGTAAGCCAATCAAGGCCATGGCGCCGCTGCTGGACCACGTCCCTCCCGCCCGCCTGTTCGACGAGATGCTGAAGCTACTGACCTGTGGCGACGCCCTGGCCTGCCTCAAGCGTCTCCGCGCCGAAGGTCTGCACCATGGCGTGCTGCCCCTACTTGATGTCATTCTGGAGCAGCCATTGGGCGAGCGTTTTGTCGAGCAGGCGCTCACCAACACCGACCGCCGGATCCGTGAAGGCAAGTCTATTTCGCCAGGCTTCCTGTTCGCCGCACTCCTCTGGCATGAGGTTCTGGCCAACTGGAACCAGCGCAAGGCCAGTGGTGAAATCAGCATTCCGGCTCTCTTTGCCGCTATGGCCGATGTGCTGGACCGGCAGGCAGAAAAACTGGCCATCACCAAGCGCCTAGTAGGTGACATAAAAGAGATCTGGTCACTACAACCGCGCTTCGAACAACGGAGTGGCAAGCGTCCTTATGCACTCCTGGGGCATGCGCGCTTCCGTGCGGGCTACGACTTCATGCTGTTGCGCGCCGAAACCGGCGAAATCGATGCCAGCATTGCCGACTGGTGGACCGCTTTCAGCGAAGGCGACCACAATGCACAGGAAACACTGATCGCTAGCGCCCCCCGTGAGACCAGCCCCGCTAAAAAACGCCGCCGGAGTGGCCAGCGTCGTCGCCGAACTGGCGTGTCAAATGCTGGCAACGAAGGCTCGGCAACCACAAGTGAACCAACCAGCAGCGCTGAATGACCGCAACGCAGCTTCCACATCTGGCGATCATTGGCCTAGGCGCCAATCTGGGCAACCCGGTCGACACCCTGCATGAGGGGATCGCAACCCTGCAGGCGCACCCGAACACTGCCAACTGGCGGGTTTCTCCCTTTTACCGTACTGCCCCCATGGGCGCCTCAGAGTCCCAACCCGATTACATCAACGCGGTGGCCCTGTGCCGAACGGACCTGGCACCGGAGACCCTGATGCGGTGGTTACTGGATGTCGAACGCCAGTTCGGTCGAGACCGGAGCCATGATCTCGCCCGCAATGCGCCCCGCACCCTCGACCTTGATTTACTGATATACGATGACCTCACCCAGCAGACGCCCTTGCTGACCCTGCCTCACCCGCGCCTACATGAACGGGCCTTTGTCCTGCGCCCTTTACTGGATCTTCTTCCCGATGCCACACTCGATACGCTGGGGCGTCTGGATGCCTACTGGCCATCAGTCGCGGACCAAGCCATCGAACGCCTCGCCGACTGAACGCGGACAGGGCTTGCCCAAACCGCTCAGCTGTGTATCCTAGGCATCCTCTATCTGCTTTCAAAGAGCCCGAATCCGCATGTCTGCCCAAACCGCACAGCGCCGACTGACGCCCCTTGATCTTGCCCGCCAGCGTGAACGGGGCGAAAAGATCGTCATGCTGACCTGCTACGACGCGACCTTTGCCCGGGTTTCCGAGGCCAGTGGTGTTGATGCCCTGCTGGTCGGGGACTCGCTCGGGATGGTGTTGCAAGGTCATGACTCGACCCTACCGGTGACCCAGGCGGACATGGTGTACCACGTCGCCTGTGTGGCCCGGGGATGCGACCGCCCACTGATCATTGCCGACATGCCTTTTGGCACCTATCAGGAAAGCCCGGAGCTCGCCTTTCGCCATGCCGCCCAGCTCATGGCCGCCGGTGCCCAGATGGTCAAAATCGAGGGCGGTCGAGACATGGCCACGACAACCGCCTTTCTCACCAACCGCGGGATCCCGGTCTGTGGGCATATTGGCCTCACCCCCCAATCGGTCTTCCAGCTCGGGGGCTACCGGGTCCAAGGCCGGGGAGATGGTGACCAGGAGCGCTTATTAACAGATGCCATGGCACTGGAAGAAGCTGGTGCCAGCCTGCTGGTTCTCGAAGCCATGCCCGCCAGAGTGGCAGATTTCATCACCAGCCACTTGGAGATACCCACCATTGGCATCGGCGCCAGCGCGCAATGCTCCGGTCAGGTACTGGTCCTGCACGACATGCTGGACATCGCCCCCGGCAAAAAACCCCGTTTCGTCAAAAACTTCATGGCTGGCCGCGATTCGGTCGCGGCCGCGATTACGGCTTACGTCGAAGAGGTTCGCGCCGGCATCTTCCCCGGACCGGATCAGCAATACCCGGAATAAGCGATGGAAATCCATGCCAAGGTTGACGCCCTGCGGGCAACGCTAAATGCCGCCCGCCGTGCCGGCAAAACCATCGCCTTCGTGCCGACCATGGGCAACCTCCATGCCGGCCATATCAGCCTGATGCGCCAGGCACGCGACCATGCCGACCTCGTAGTGGCGAGCATCTTCGTCAATCGCCTGCAGTTCGGGCCGAACGAAGACTTTGACCAATACCCCCGGACCTTCGAAGCCGATTGCGCCCAACTCCATGACGCGGGAGTCGAGGTGCTATTTGCCCCGACGGAGGCCGACCTCTATCCGGAACCGCAGACTTACGTGGTCGACCCCCCTGATATCCAACACATGCTCGAGGGCGAAGTTCGACCGGGCCACTTCCGTGGTGTTGCGACCGTGGTCATGAAGCTGTTTCAGATCGTCCAGCCCGATGTCGCCGTGTTTGGCAAAAAGGATTACCAGCAGCTCATGGTGCTCCGTAACATGAGCCGCCAGTTCATGCTGCCGATCCGCATCGTGGGCGGGGAAACCGTGCGTGCGGCAGATGGCCTGGCCCTGTCTTCCCGCAACGGCTATCTGAGCCCGGCCGAACGCGCCGAGGCGCCCCGCCTGCAGCGCAGCCTGCAATCCATCCGCCAATCAGTTCTGGCTGGGGATAAAAACTTTGCCGGACTGTGCGAGGCCGCCCGTCAGGCGCTGGACCAGCACGGCTGGAAAACCGATTACATCAGCATTCGCCGGCAACAGGATCTGGCCCCCGCTGGCCCATCGGACACGGATCTGGTGATTGTGGCAGCATCTCGCCTGGGCACCCCCCGACTTCTGGACAACCTCGAGATCTGAACCCATTGTTTTATATGGGTTTATCGAGCGGCATCTGACTCAAAAAAAATGGTTGACACAGGCAAATTGACGCGACACAATGCGTTTCCTTTTGCCGATTAGGGTTAAGCATCCATGCAACGAACCATGCTCAAGTCCAAACTCCACCGCGTGACCACCACGCATGCGGAGTTGCACTATGAGGGCTCTTGCGCCATTGATGAAGATCTTCTCGATGCGGCCAACATCCGTGAATACGAGCAGATCGATATCTGGAACATCAACAATGGCGAGCGCTTCACGACTTATGCCATCCGCGGTGCCCGCGGTTCTGGCATCATTTCGGTCAACGGCTCGGCAGCCCGTCGTGCTTCGCCGGGTGACCTGCTGATTATCGCGACCTTTGCTATCTACAACGAGGTCGAACTGGCCAATTACGCCCCCCAACTGGTCTATGCCGATGCCAACAACCGCATCGCCCGGATTGGTAACGGCATTCCGGCCCAGGCCGCCTGATACCCTTCAGGGGGTCAAACCGGCTCCGGCCGGTAAAGTCGGACTACCTCACCCACGATTAATAACGCCGGAGGCTTCAAACCTTCGGCGTTAATCGTTTGGGCAACGCTTTCAAGGCTGGCGACCAGCACCTTCTGGTCCGGCCGGGTGCCATGGTAGATCACGGCCACGGGAGTCTCTGGCGCTCGCCCCTCGGCAATCAGCGCCTCTGCGATGCCGGCTGCTGCACTCACCCCCATATAGAAAACGACCGTCTGTTGTGGCCGCGCTAGCGCCGGCCAGTCAAGATCGGATAACCCGTCTTTGCGATACCCGGTGGCAAAAATCACGGATTGCGCCCAATCGCGGTGCGTTAACGGAATTCCTGCAAAAGCTGCGCAGCCGGTTGCCGCTGTAATTCCGGGCACGATTTCCACAGGAATACCGGCGTCCATCAGAGATTCCATCTCTTCACCCCCGCGTCCGAAAATGAAGGGGTCGCCGCCTTTGAGCCTAACGACCCGTTTTCCTTCTTGCGCCAGACGCACAAGCCAGGAATTCACCTCCCCCTGTGGTAACGCATGCCGGGCGGCTTTTTTCCCCACATAGTGTTGCGCCGCCTGTGGCGGGATGAGCGCCAGAATCTCCGGCCCCACCAGATTGTCATAAAGCACCACATCAGCATCGCTTAAACGCCGCAGGGCACGCAACGTCAGCAGCTCCGGGTCCCCCGGACCGGCACCCACTAGGCTCACCTGACCCGGCGCCAGCGGTTTAGCAGTGGCCTCAAGGCGCCCTAACAGCTGCCAAAGGCCCGCATCAGTACACTCAGAGGAAAACGGCTTTGGGGTTTCGGTCATGTCGATTCGGGTCAGATTGCATTAGCCACTTGCCTTAAGCGGCCAAGCAGCATATCTTACTACCCTTGCGCCTTAAAACGGTGCCGTTCTGGGGCACCCTAGAGCGTCAACATTGAAGTTATTATCCCCAATTCCCTAACCCCCCCCATTTCCCCTAATCGCACCTTCGCGTTGGGTCGACACCAAACCACCGGGAGACTGCCATGCCTCTAACCGTCCGCCAACTACTCGACCACAAAGCCTCCGGGGTCTATTCGATCAAACCGGATGCTTCCGTCCTGGAAGCACTGGAGCTGATGGCCAGAGAAGATATCAGCTCGGTACTTGTGATTGAGGGCGACGAACTGAAAGGCATCTTCACGGAGCGGGATTACGCCCGCAAGGTAATCCTGCGCGGCAGAAACTCGCGCGACACCATCGTTCGCGAACTCATGACTAGCCAGCTCATCACCGTATCGCCGCAGCACAAAATCGGTGACTGCATGAGCATGATGACCGAACATCACATCCGCCACATCCCTGTCATGGAAGCTGGCAAGGTGATTGGTCTTGTCTCCATTGGTGACGTCGTCAAGGCCGTGATCTCGGATCAGGCGTCGATCATCCAGCAACTCTCGGGCTACATTTCCGGCGATCTGCAGACCTGATCTGCAGATGCCGGGGGCTCAAATCCCTTGGCCACCGAAACTGAACTGAAACTGGGCATCGCCCCGGATGCGATTAACGCGTTGCTGGGTCACCCCCTGCTTACTGCAAACGCCCGCTCCCGTCACCTGGCCAATACCTATTTCGATACCGAAGACCTTGCGCTGACTCGGCATAAGGTGGCCGTTCGCGAACGCCGGGTAGCGGACCAGACGCTACTCACCGTGAAGACTGCTGGCAGCAGTATCGGCGGCCTAAGCCAGCGTCAGGAGTGGGAGGCGCCAACCCACCCCGGGGCCTTTGATTTCAGGGGCTTGGTCACCGACCCCCTCCTCGCGCAGCGCCTAGTGAAGCTTGCCGGACAGCTGGTGCCTGTGTTCACAACTGACTTTGAACGCCTCTCCTGGTGCATTCCGGTGAGTGACAGCCGCGGAGAAAGTCTGGTTGAAGTAGCGCTTGACCGGGGGGCGATTGAAGTCAACCGTCACGGTCGCCAGGCCGCATCCCCCATCTGCGAACTGGAACTGGAGCTTAAACAGGGCCAGCCCGAGGCACTGTTCACCCTTGCCGAACAATTCAAGGCCTATGTGCCACTAGCGCCGATCGACGAGAGCAAGGCTGCGCGCGGCTATGCGCTGTTCCATTCACTGACCAAGTAACAAAAAGGCCGCCAGATAACCGGCGGCCTTGCAAGGTGTGACAGAGTCAGGCTACTTGCCCGTACAACCCGATGGCAGAAACTTCTGATCCATGGTCGAAGTACAGGTCCAAGCAGAAATCGTCGAATTAGCAATGGCACCGGTGTAAACAATTGTTTTACCATCCACGTTCTTGTCGATCCCCTTCATCGACACGGTTACGGTGGCATTGGCTGCATCGCCCCCCGAGGTCACGCTTTCAACATACTGGGAACTGCCCGAACACAGGTTCGTAGGAATCGTGGTGTTGCCACTCTGCACAGCCTCCGTCACCGAAACCTTACAGGCGGATGCCGCCAGCAGACCTTCCGAAACCTTGGCGCGAATTGTGTAATTCTGATATGCCGGCAGCGCTACCGCGGCCAAAATCCCCACGATGGCGATGACCACCATCAGCTCAATCAGCGTGAAACCCGCTTGCATCGACTTGCGCATTTGCTTCTCCATGAAAAACCCTAAAATCTTTAGGTCATATTACCGCAGGGCAACCCCGACTGGCAAAGCATTCGATCAAGGGGCACGATATATTTTCTTGAGTGCCCAATGCGAAGGCAACAGCACCAGAAACACCAGCATCAGCTGGAGCAGGATAAACCAGGCGTGTTCAGGCATCCAGCTCTGGGGGGCCGTGTCGCTGAATCCGTACACGTAATTAATGTTAACGGGCAGGTTAAGGTTGCTCGCCGGCGCGGGAGGCGCTGGCATGAAGAAATAACAGATGTACAGCGAGATAAAAGCAAGTACAGTCCACAGTATCAGTCCCCGCGGATCATAGCCGGTCCGGCGCAAAAGCCAGATCAAAAGAAAAGGTAGCCAGAAATGAAAGAAGGACAGAATCCGGACGTGAATGGGAATTGATGACTGGAACATGTATTCCGTCATACCCGTAATGGGGACACCAAACAGGCTAGACATAAAATCCAGTGCCCATAGCAACTGCGGCAGGATAATACCCACGGCTGCCGCTGAGACCAGCAATGCGCTCTTGCGCCACATGGCTGCAAGCGTAAGGAGAAGCGCCATGTCACAGAAATATAGAAAATTGGTCGGACCATAGGTCACTAGGTAAGTGGGGATAAGAACCGCCACATAGAGCGTCAAAAACCAGCGTAGTTCCCGGGGGAGATGAGAAGCGCTGATCGGTTGATCGTTCATTGGAATTGCCCGAGTATGTTGAGCACGCTTGCATCTTCCACCTGTGAAAAATCACGGTAGAACTGCCCCACCCCACCAAAGTCTGAGACCACCTCCAGGCAAACAACTTCGTCACACAGGGAGCGTATACGTTCAACCGCATCGGGCGACGCCACGGGGACCGCACAAACCAGCTGGCCAGGCTTCTGTGCCCTGACCTCATGTAAAGCTGCCGCCATGGTCGACCCGGTCGCCATGCCGTCATCCACCACAATCACCGTACGTCCAGTTATGGTGATGGGCGCATGCACCCGATTGTAAGAAGCGCGTCGAGCACGAATCGTCTCCAGCTGACGCCGAGCCTCGTCGGCCAGATAAGATGCGCTAGCGCCTGCCCTTTCCGCATAATCGGCCACCATGATCTGCCCGGATTCGCCCACGGAGCCCACGGCAAACTCCGGATTATAAGGGGCGCCAAGTTTGCGCACCAAAACGACATCCAGTTCACCCATAAGCATCTCGGCAACAATTGCACCCAGTGGCAACGCACCTCGCGGAATTGCCAGCACTAGGGGGTGGCTCTGACGGTAAAAGCCAAGCGCTCTGGCTAATTGCCGCCCAGCATCAACGCGATCATCAAACAGCGGCATCTAACCTCAGGAGCTCAATCTGGAACAGCGGTTCATACGGTGGCACGTGACACTCCACCACATCACCCGGCGCCACTTGTAGATGCACCCCCACCACATCCGCCTTGATCGGCAACTGCGTCACATGGCGATCCGCCAGCACCGCCGCATAAATCGCTCGCGGCGACTTGGCATTCAACCATTCAATCACCCGAAGCAGCGAGCTACCGGTATAGAGCACATCGTCAACGACCAGCAAGGTATAGCCCCTTAGATCCAGTTCGGCCTGACCGGCAGATTCCGTGAGTTTGGTTTCAGGATGCAACAACTTCAGGTCGTCCGCATAGCGCTTGACCTTCAGATCCAAACGCAGGGGCTCCGGCAATTTGAATTGCCGAACCAGGGATTGCGTCAGCATATCGGCCAGTGGTGCCCCACGACGCAGCACACCGATGATCGCCACATTTTTGTGGTCCGCCAGCAACGGCGCAGCCTCGCGTGCCATCGCATCGATCACCAACGGCATCTGTGCCGGCGTATAGGCTAGAAAACGTGTACCCGATGGGTGATCGGCAGGGTCGACCTGAATCGTCATGGCATACCTCAATCCTGATGAGCTCAGTGGCAAGCGTACACCCTTTCTAAAGGTCAGGCTTCTTGCAGCGCAGCCAACTCTTCGTCGCTATACAATCGCGAACGCGTTAAAAAACGCAGGCCTGTTGGCCGTTCTAGAGAAAACATACCACCACTGCCGGGGATCGCATCGATAATCAGGTGGGTATGTTCCCAATAGGCGAACTGGGATTCACTCATGTAGAAGGGTACGCTACCGATCTCACCCAGCTTGACATCCACATCGCCCACGAGAAACTCGTTGGCGGGAAAGCACATCGGCGCACTACCATCGCAACAGCCACCCGACTGATGAAATAGCAGCGCGCCGTGTTGCGCCTTGAGCTGATCAATCAACGCCAGTGCCGCCGGCGTTGCCGAAACGCGGCTGACGGCACTATTGCGTGGCGTTAGATCACGAGCCATCAGAAGAAACCGAGTGGCGACTCACTGTAGCTGACCAACAGGTTTTTGGTCTGCTGATAATGGTCTAGCATCATCTTGTGGTTTTCACGACCGATACCCGACTGTTTATAACCACCGAAGGCAGCATGCGCTGGATAAGCGTGATAGCAGTTCGTCCACACCCGACCGGCCTGAATTGCACGACCCACACGGAATGCGCGGTTACCATTCCGCGTCCAGACACCGGCACCCAGGCCGTACAGCGTATCGTTGGCAATCTCGATGGCCTCAGCCTCATCCTTAAAGGTCGTCACAGATACCACGGGTCCGAAGATCTCCTCCTGGAAAATACGCATCTTGTTGTGACCCTTGAACACGGTCGGTTTAATATAGTAACCGCCGGCCAGGTCGCCCTCCATCTGCGCCTGTTCACCACCGATCAGACACTGAGCGCCCTCTTCCTTACCCAGCTTTAGATAGGAATTGATCTTTTCCAGTTGCTCGTTCGACGCCTGGGCACCGATCATGGTATTGGGATCCAGCGGGTTGCCCTGTGTGATCGCGGCCACACGCTTCAGGACACGCTCCATGAACTTGTCGTAAATCGATTCCTGAACGAGCACCCGGGACGGGCAGGTGCATACTTCACCCTGATTCAGCGCGAACAACGTAAAGCCTTCAAGTACCTTGTCGAAATAACTGTCATCGGCATCCATCACGTCTTCGAAGAAAATGTTCGGGCTCTTGCCACCCAGTTCCAGCGTCACCGGAATCAGATTCTGGCTGGCGTACTGCATGATCAGTCGACCGGTCGTAGTCTCGCCGGTAAAGGCGATCTTGGCAATGCGCTGGCTTGAGGCAAGTGGCTTACCGGCTTCCAGGCCGAAACCGTTGACCACGTTCAACACACCCGGCGGCAGCAAATCACCAATCAATTCAAGCAACACCAGAACCGATGCCGGTGTCTGCTCGGCAGGCTTCATCACCACACAGTTGCCCGCACCCAGCGCCGGGGCAAGCTTCCAGACTGCCATCAGAATCGGGAAGTTCCAGGGAATGATCTGACCGACCACACCCAGCGGCTCCTTGTAATGGTAGGCATAGGTATCATGATCAATCTCGCTGATGCCGCCCTCTTCGGCGCGCACACAGCCCGCAAAGTAGCGGAAATGATCAATCGCAAGGGGAATATCTGCCGCCATCGTCTCGCGAATCGGCTTGCCGTTATCCAGGGTCTCGGCGGTGGCGATCAACTTCAGATTCGCTTCCATACGGTCTGCGATCTTATTCAGAATATTGGCGCGATCAGCCTGCGAGGTCTTGCCCCACGCGGCCTTGGCAGCATGCGCTGCATCCAGTGCCAGGTTGATGTCCTTTTCATTGGAGCGAGGCACCTCGCACAACACCTTACCGGTAATCGGCGTCGTGTTCTCAAAATACTGACCATCAACCGGATCGACCCACTGGCCGTTGATGTAGTTTCCGTAACGTTTCTTGAACGGGTTATCGACTGTAATGTTATTGATCGTAATGGTCATGCTGGTCTCCAGGATTGGGTGGGGTCATTGCCAACGAACATCGCAATTAAGGCCCATCCTGCCAGACAACCGCAACAAGCACACCTTGTGGTGCAGCAAAAGCAGCCGTAAAAAAACCCGCCACGCGGGCGGGTTTTTCGGGTACTGAATCAGCGACTGATTACAGCAGACCCTTGAGCAGCTTGGCCATTTCAGACGGGTTACGGGTTACCGTGAAGCCACACTCTTCCATAACGGCGAGCTTGGCATCGGCGGTATCGGCACCACCCGAAATCAGGGCGCCGGCGTGACCCATACGCTTGCCCGGAGGGGCAGTGACACCCGCGATGAAGCCAACAACCGGCTTCTTCATGTTGTCCTTGCACCAGCGAGCGGCTTCGGCTTCGTCCGGACCACCGATTTCACCAATCATGATGACGGCGTCGGTATCAGGATCGTCATTGAACATCTTCATGATGTCGATGTGCTTCAGGCCATTGATGGGGTCACCACCAATACCCACAGCGGTCGACTGACCCAGACCCAGTTCGGTCAGCTGACCGACGGCTTCGTACGTCAGCGTACCCGAGCGGGACACGACGCCGATACGACCCTTTTTGTGGATATGACCCGGCATGATGCCGATCTTGATTTCGTCCGGGGTGATCAAACCCGGGCAGTTCGGGCCGAGGAGCAGCGTCTTCTTGCCGCCCTTGGCTTCTTTTTCCTTCATCTTGTTGCGCAGGATCAGCATGTCACGGACGGGGATACCTTCCGTAATACAGATGGCCAGATCCAGGTCGGCTTCAACGGCTTCCCAGATTGCATCGGCAGCACCGGGGGGCGGCACGTAGATCACCGAAACGGTCGCGCCGGTATCAGCAGCGGCTTCCTTCACAGTGCCATAGATCGGCACATCGAGGATCTTCTCGCCGGCTTTCTTCGGGTTTACGCCAGCAACGAAGCAATTCTTACCGTTTGCGTATTCGATACACTTTTCGGTGTGGAACTGACCGGTCTTGCCGGTGATACCCTGGGTGATGACTTTGGTGTCTTTGTTAATCAGAATAGACATTCAATGCTCCTTACTTGACCGCAGCAACGATCTTGGTGGCGGCTTCGGCCATGGAATCGGCAGCGATGATTGGCAGGCCCGAATCCTTGAGGATTTGCTTGCCCAGATCTTCGTTGGTGCCCTTCATACGAACAACCAGCGGTACCGACAGCTTGGTCTCCTTGGCTGCTGCAACCACGCCAGTGGCGATGGTGTCGCAACGCATGATGCCGCCAAAGATGTTGACCAGAATGCCCTTGACCTTCGGGTTCTTGAGCATGATCTTGAAGGCTTCGGTGACCTTCTCGGTCGTGGCACCGCCACCGACGTCGAGGAAGTTGGCCGGTTCAGCGCCGAACAGCTTGATGGTATCCATCGTGGCCATGGCCAGACCGGCACCGTTCACCAGACAGCCGATGTTGCCGTCGAGCGAGATGTAGGCCAGATCGAACTTCGAGGCTTCGACTTCGTCGGCATCTTCTTCGTCCAGATCGCGCAGTGCAACGATTTCCGGGTGGCGATACAGGGCATTGGAGTCAAAGTTGAACTTGGAGTCCAGCGCAATGATATTGCCTTTGCTATCGCAGTTGAGCGGATTGATTTCCACCAGCGATGCATCGGTGTCCATGTAGCACTTGTAGAGCTTTTGCAGCACATCAGCAGCCTGATCGGCAGACGCGCCTTCCAGACCCACGGCATTGGCGATCTTGAGCGCCTGTACCTGGCCCAGACCGGTCAACGGATCAACCAGCTCGGTCACGATCTTTTCCGGTGTCTTGTGCGCAACTTCTTCAATATCCATGCCGCCTTCGCTCGAAGCGATCACAGCCACCTTCTGGCTGGCGCGATCGGTCACGATGGAAACGTAGTATTCCTTCTTGATGTCAGCGCCGTCTTCAATATAAAGGCGACGAACCTCCTGGCCTTCCGGGCCAGTCTGGTGCGTTTTCAGCTGCATGCCCAGAATCTGTTCGGCCAGTTCTTTGACTTGCTCGATCGACTTAGCGACTTTAACGCCACCGCCCTTACCGCGACCACCGGCGTGGATCTGAGCCTTGACGACCCACACGGGTCCGCCCAGTTTTTCGGCAGCAGCAACCGCCTCTTCCACTGTGAACGCCGCAATGCCACGCGGGACCGGCACACCAAATTGACGCAAGATCTCCTTGCCTTGGTACTCGTGAATCTTCATGCGCTTTCCTTGCCTTTTATGGTTACGAAGACCGGACGGATACTCCCCCACCCGCCCGACTGTGAACGTAGTGAACCTTTGAACCGAAATCAGACCCCGGGCACCCTCAACAGGGCTTTCCGAAATTGAGCCGGATTTGGCAATTTTAGCACGCAGGGGGCGCTGCGCGGTGCCTGAAATTCATAATTACAGACACAATCAAAAGATTGAAAATGAGACCGGAGGCGGCTTCCAGACGCTCAGACCGGGCTGTCAACCTCGCAATAACGAACCGCGATCCCGAATTCCTTACCAATCGCCTCACCGAGCGCCTGAACCCCAAAACGTTCGGTCGCATGGTGTCCGGCCGCCAGGTAGGCCACCCCGGTTTCCCGGGCAAGGTGAACCATCGGCTCAGAGACCTCGCCGGTTACAAAGACATCCACCCCTGCGTCAATCGCCGCCTCAAAATAACCCTGTGCCGCCCCGGTACACCAGGCCAAGCGCTGTACGGGCCTATCCAAGGAATCTGCAAGCACGAAGGGCGCCCGCCCTAGGGCTTTTTCCAGATCGGCCACCAGCGTTTTCACCGTACTCCCCGGCGGCGCTGTGCCGAGGCAACCCAGACCCTGCTCACCGAAGACGCCCGTCGGTGTCCAGCCTGCGGCCCGGGCCAGACCCGCGTTGTTACCCAGAAGCGGGTGGGCATCCAAGGGCAGATGATAGGCATAAAGATTCACATCATTCAGCAACAGGGTTTTCAGGCGGTTACGCCGGATGCCCGTGACAGCCCCGCTCTCACCCCGCCAGAACCAGCCATGATGAACCAGAATGGCATCAGCCCCTTCAGCAACTGCCGTATCCAAGAGCCCCTGGTTGGCTGTAACCCCACAGACCAGGGTTGATATCTCGTTTCGACCCTCTACCTGCAGGCCATTTGGGCAATAATCCTTGAAGACCTCAGGGTGTAGTAGATCACTCAGATACTGGGTCAGCGTATCGCGGGTCACGAATGCCATGAGCCCTCCCCTCTGGGTTTAGAGAATCGGCGCACCGTCATCTGCCGATGCCATGGGTTCCGGTTTTGCTTTCGGCTTGATGAACTTAGCCAAAATCAGTCCCAGCTCATAAAGCAGCCAGAGCGGCACGGCGAGTAACACCTGCGACATGATATCGGGCGGTGTAAAGATCGCCCCGATCACAAAGGCGCCGACGATCACATAGGGGCGCCAGGTGCGCAGCTTTTCCAGCGAGACCACTCCCATACGCACCAGGACGATCACAACCACCGGGACCTCAAAGGTCAGCCCAAAGGCCAAAAAGGTCGTCAGAACAAAAGACAGGTATTTGTCGATGTCGGTCATCCACGCAACGCCTTCCGGGGCGATCGCCGCCATGAAGGTAAAGACGGAGGGAAACACCACAAAATAGGCAAATGACATCCCGGCCGCAAAAAGCCCTAGTGAGGCTAGCATGAGCGGAATTGCCAGTGATTTCTCATGCTGGTATAGGCCCGGCGCGATAAACGACCAGACTTGCCAGAGCACCACGGGCAAGGCAATCAGAAAGGCCAGCATGAGAGTCACCTTGACCGGCACCAGAAATACCCCGACCACATCGGTGGCGATCATCTGGCCATCCTGCGGCAGGGCCGCAATCATGGGCTCGGCCAGGAGCGCATACCAGTCGCGCGCCCAGGGGAAAAGGATCAGGAAGACCACCAGCACCGCCAGAGACGCCCGGATCAGTCGGGTCCGCAGTTCCACCAGGTGCTCAATCAGCGTGCCGTGCAGACCCTCTCCTTCGACCGGGCCTTCGATAGCGGGCGGCGGCTCCGCAGGGGCCGCGGGTTTACGTTGAAGGATCTTGGGCAGACGCAGCATGACTAGAAGAGGCGGAATTGATCATCATCCGCCGATACGGGCGGTGTTGCGGATGCCAAGGGTGCCGCGGGCGAATTTGTTGACAGCGGGGTGCCGGCCTCAGTTCCAGCCTTTGTGCCAGCCTCTTTGGCGATCTTGGCGGAGGTACGCTTTCTGGTTTTGGGCGACGCTTTCACTGCGGCGGGTTCGCCCGGGTCCGGCTCAATCGCTGCAGTCTCCACGACCGAGGATGCGGTTGCGTCCAGTTCGGCCACGGCATCCAGCAGCGCCGTTTGCTGATCAAGTGCTTCTTTCTTCAGGGATGACTCGACCACCCGCATGGATTCCTGCATGGACTGCACGGTGGTCTCCATTTCATGCTGCAGGCGGCGGATTTCTTCAAACTCGACTTCACGATTGAAATCGCGTTTGATATCGTGGACATAACGCTGCAATCGCCCGGCAAAGCGGCCGATATTGCGCGCAACGCCAGGTAAACGCTCAGGGCCAATGACCACGAGCGCCACGACAGCGACGAGAAATATTTCGGTAAACCCGATGTCAAACATAGGCAGGACCTGAGAGACGCGCGCCAAGTGCCTGAGGCACCGGCGCCGATCAATCAGTTCTTGGTGTGCTCGCCTTCAATGGTACGACCCGCAGGTTGACCTTGTGCCGGTTCGCCAGCAGCAACAGCAGGCTTGGTGGCTTCGCCCTCGCCTTCCTTCATGCCATCCTTGAAGCCTTTGACGGCGCCCCCGAGATCCTGGCCCACATTACGCAGCTTCTTGGTGCCAAAAATCAGCAGAACGATGACCAGAACAATCAGCCAGTGCCAGATACTGAACGAACCCATAGCTTGAACTCCCTAATACGGTAAAAAATCTTAACTTACTGAATTGCTGAAAAATCAGTCCTGACGCTTGAGCATCGGACCAACCGGCTGATCACCGCCCACGATATGGGCATGCAGATGCGGCACTTCCTGGCACCCGATCTCACCGTTGTTAATGATGACACGGAATCCACCCGGACTGCCTGCTTCAGCAGCCAGTTTACCGGCAATTCCCAGGATGCGCCCAAGGGCCGCCTCATGTTCAGGCGTCGCCTCCTGCAGCGAGCGCAAATGCAGCTTGGGAATCACCAGGATATGCACCGGGCGCTGCGGGTGGATATCGTGGAAGGCGTAGACCAGATCGTCCTCATAAATCTTCTTGGACGGGATCTCTCCTGCGACGATCTTACAAAAAATGCAATCAGCACTCATCAGGCAATCCCTCAGGCGGTCCGCGACCGTTTTTCGTCAATGCCCGAAATCCCCTCGCGGCGATGCAGCTCCTGAAGAATATCGTCGGCCGACATATCAAAAAATGCCATGAGCACTAGGATGTGATACACCACATCGGTGGCCTCATTGACGATGGGCAAGCGCTTGCCGTCCTTGGCCGCCATAATCAGCTCGGCCGATTCCTCACCGATCTTCTTGAGAATGGCATCGGGCCCCTTGGCAAACAGGGAGGCCGTGTAAGACGAAGACGGGTCGGCGTTACGGCGCGCCAGTAGCGTTTCGCTCAGGCGGTTGAGCACTTCAAGTGTGCCAGCTTTCATTGATACATCTCCTTAGGGTCACGCAGCACCGGCTCAACAGCATGCCATTGCTCACCGATCAGGGAATAGAAGAAACAGGATTGCCGGCCCGTATGGCAGGCAACCCCACCCTGCTGTTCCACGAGTAATAGTAACGCGTCCCCGTCACAATCGGTCCGCAGGGCACGCACCAGCTGCTCGTTGCCGGACTCCTCACCCTTGCGCCAAAGTTTCTGGCGCGACCGCGACCAGTAAACCGCCTTGCCGGTTTCCACTGTCAGCTCGAGGGATTCGCGATTCATCCAGGCCTGCATCAGCACTACCCCGGAATCGATATCCTGAGCGATCGCCGCGATGAGCCCTTCGTCGTTAAAGCACAGGGCATCAAACCAGTATAGATCGGGGTTCAGGTCTTTGCTCATAAATTACAGACGGACAGGAATGCCCCGCTCCTTCATATAGGTTTTCGCTTCCTGCACCGTGTGCTGGCCGAAATGGAAGATCGATGCCGCCAACACTGCAGACGCATGGCCTTCGCTCACCCCATCCGCCAGATGCTGCAGGGACCCGACACCACCACTGGCAATCACCGGCACGGGCACGGCATCCGAGACCGCCCGGGTCAGCGCCAGATCGAATCCTTCACAGGTGCCATCACGGTCCATACTGGTCAGCAGAATCTCACCGGCGCCATACTCGGCCATCTTGCAAGCCCAGGCCACCACATCCAGGCCCGTGGCCTTGCGCCCGCCATGGGTAAAGACTTCCCAGCGGCCCGGGGCAACCTGTTTGGCATCAATCGCTACGACGATGCATTGCGAACCCACCTTGTCTGAGGCCTCACGCACCAGCTCGGGTCGATCCACCGCAGCGGTATTGATCGAGACCTTGTCGGCACCGGCATGCAATAGGCGTCGCACATCGGCAACCTGGCGCACACCCCCGCCCACCGTCAGCGGAATAAACACCTGGGCCGCACAGGCTTCGACCACCTCGAGAATGATGTCGCGCTGATCCGAACTGGCCGTGATGTCCAAAAAAGTGAGCTCATCGGCCCCTTGCGCATCGTAACGGCGCGCGATCTCTACCGGGTCACCGGCATCCCGCAGGCCCACAAAATTGGTCCCCTTCACCACGCGACCGGCGGTCACGTCCAGACAGGGAATGATGCGCTTGGCCAGCATCTCGGATCAGGCACGCAGGCCGGCAGACTTGCCCAGCTTATCGGCTTCGGCCTGAGCTACAGCCAAATCGAGCGAGCCGTCATAAATGGCGCGGCCGGCAATCACACCTGTCACACCATCCTCTTCGACAGCGCACAGGGCCGAAATATCGCTCATATTGGTCAGGCCACCGGAGGCGATGACCGGAATCTTGAGTGCCTGCGCCAGCTTCTTGGTGGCTTCGACGTTAATCCCCGAGAGCATGCCATCACGACCGATGTCGGTGTAGATAATGGCTTCAACCCCGTAGTTTTCAAACTTTTGTCCCAGGTCGATCACATCATGGCCGGTAATTTTCGACCAGCCATCCACGGCCACCTTCCCGTCTTTAGCATCAAGACCCACAATAATGTGTCCCGGAAAGGCTGTGCAGGCATCCTGCAGAAAGCCCGGCGTTTTGACCGCCGCCGTGCCAATGATCACATAACTGATCCCTAGGTCGAGATAACGCTCGATGGTATCCAGATCCCGGATCCCGCCGCCGAGCTGCACCTGAATGCGCTCTTCGACCACCTCCAGGATGCTACGCACCGCATCATCATTCACCGGCTTACCGGCAAAGGCACCATTCAAATCCACCAGATGCAGACGGCGGGCGCCCTGGTCGAGCCATACCTGAGCCTGGGCTGCCGGGCTATTATTGAAGACAGTAGCATCTTCCATGAGGCCCTGCTTTAGGCGAACGCACTGGCCGTCTTTAAGGTCAATTGCAGGAATGATCAGCATGATGAGTAGTCAATAAACGTCGGATCAGAAAATCACACAGACACCGCGGGTGTCCAGCTCACAAAATTACGAAGCAGTTGCAGCCCGTCGCGCGCACTCTTTTCAGGGTGGCACTGGATGGCAAAAATATTGTCGCGTGCTACCGCCGTAGTAAAGGTCACGCCGTAATCGGTTTGCCCCACGACCAGCGCCGGATTAGCCGGCACCACGTGATAGCTATGCACAAAATAGAAGAATGCCTGGTCATCAATTCCGGCCCACAGCGGATGCGGTAACTGGGTCACCCGAGACTGCCTCACCTGATTCCAGCCCATGTGCGGCACCTTCAGGCGCTGACCATCAGCACCCTTCATGTCACCCGCAAAACGCTTAACCTGCCCGGGGAGAATCCCCAGACCCGCGGCATTGCCTTCTTCGCTATGTTCAAACAGCATCTGCAGGCCAATGCAGATGCCCAGAAAAGGCTTGCTGGCGGCCCCGGTGACGACCGCCTGACGCAAGTTACGCGCATCCAGCTCGGCCATGCAGTCGCGCATGGCGCCCTGCCCCGGGAAAACGATCCGGTCGGCTGACTCAACCACATCGGGGGTCGAAGCCAGCATCACCTCAGCGCCTTCCGCACCAGCAACCACGTGGCGCAATGCCTGCTCGACCGAGCGCAGGTTGCCCATGCCATAGTCGACAATAGCAATGCGGTTGGTTTGCGTCATGAGCTGTTTATTCCGAGCTGATACCGATCAGGTTGCTGCACAATCGCGCAATCAGAGCGACCCCTTGGTCGACGGAATCACATTACCCTGGCGGGCATCCGGCGCAATCGCCATGCGCAAGGCGCGACCAAAGGCCTTGAACACCGTCTCGGCCTGGTGGTGCGCATTCTCCCCACGCAGGTTATCGATGTGCAGCGTCACCTTGGCATGGTTCACAAAGCCATGGAAGAATTCCGAGAAAAGATCCACATCGAACTGGCCGATCCAGGCACGCTTAAACGGCACCTCCATCACCAGCCCCGGGCGACCGGAAAGATCGATCACCACGCGTGAGAGCGCTTCGTCTAGCGGCACATAGGCATAGCCGTAGCGCAAAATACCCTTCTTATCGCCGACCGCTGCGGCAAAGGCCTGCCCCAGAGTGATCCCGATGTCTTCCACAGTATGGTGTGCATCAATGTGCAGATCGCCGGTGGCTTTAACCGTCAGATCAATCAAACCATGGCGAGCAATCTGATCCAGCATGTGATCCAGAAACGGCACGCCAGTGGCCAGGTCGGCCTTGCCCGTGCCGTCGAGATTAATGCTGACGGTAATCTGGGTTTCGAGGGTATCGCGCTGAATGGTCGCTTGACGCATGGTTGAGCCGTTCGGGTGACGTTCGAATAAGTTGGCACCATGATACCATCGCAACGCCTCTGCCAACCCCACTGCGCCTGATTGAAAGCCCTTACCGCATGAGCCGTTTCTGGAGCCCGATTGTCCACAAGCTGACCCCCTACACCCCGGGGGAACAGCCCAAAATCGCCAATCTGATCAAACTCAACACCAACGAGTGCCCTTACCCGCCCTCGCCCAAGGTGCTGGAGGCTATCCGCGCTGCAACCAACGGCGACCTGCGCCTCTATCCGGATCCGGATTCCACCGCGTTGCGCCAGGCCATTGCGGACTATTACAACATCGGTCGTGATCATGTTTTTGTCGGCAACGGCTCCGACGAAATCCTGGCCTTCGCCTTCCAGGCGCTACTCAACCAGAACGGACCACTGGTCTACCCGGACATTACTTACAGCTTCTACCCGGTCTATTGCAAGCTCAATGGCATCACCGCCCAGACGGTTCCGCTCAAAGATGACTTCTCGCTGGACCTCGAGACCATTCCTAACGATGCCGGCGCCGTCATCTTCCCGAACCCGAACGCGCCCACTGGCCAGTGCGTCAGCCTCGATGCCATCAGCCATTTATGCCGCCGCATGCCCGACCAGGTCATCGTGGTCGATGAAGCCTATGTCGATTTCGGTGCCGAAACGGCTGTGCCGCTTATCAAAGACTTTCCCAACCTGCTGGTCGTGCAAACCTTCTCGAAATCGCGAGCTCTGGCTGGCCTACGCGTGGGCTTTGCCATCGGGCAGCCCGAACTGCTTGCCGGGTTGGAACGGGTCAAGAACAGTTTCAACTCCTACCCCGTTGATCGCCTGGCCAGTGCCGGTGCCATTGCCGCGATTAAAGACCGCGCCGGTTTTGGGCATGACTGCCAGCGTATTATCGAATCACGTCAATGGCTGACCGCAGAACTTGCAGCACTCGGTTTTGAGGTCGTCCCTTCCCGAGCCAATTTCGTTTTCGTGCGCCACCCGAAACACGATGCGGGAGAACTGGCTTTGGCACTTCGTAATCGTGCAATTCTAGTGCGCCACTTCCGCTTACCACGCATCGATCAGCACCTACGCATCACCATCGGCACGCGGGAAGAGTGCGATGCGCTGGTGAAGGCGCTGACCGAAATCCTCTAAACGACGCCGGTGATCCCGGCAATAGCACCAAGCAAAATCAGCCAGAGCGGGTGAACTTTCGTTCTCATATTCAGTAAAACAGTCGCAGCGACCAACAGCAGGCTGATCCAGCCCGCCTCGGCCGAGCGGACGATCAATACACCCGACGCGAGCACCAGGCCGACTGCCATGGGTGCCACACCTAGCTGAATCGCGGCCCGACCGCGCCAGTGTTGCAGGCGATCCCAGTGTTTGAAGAGCAAGCCGACGAGCAGGCTCATGGGAAGACACATGCCCAGGGTCGCCGCCAACGCACCGGGCCAACCCGCCACATGCTGCCCGATAAGGGTCACAATCAGCACATTCGGCCCCGGCGCCGCCTGCGCAATTGCAAACAGGTCCGTAAAGGTCTGGGCGGTCATCCAGCTGTGTTCGGTCACCGCAATCCGGTACAGCTCGGGGATCACTGCCGTAGCCCCGCCAAAGGAGACAAAAGCCAGGAAGAAAAAGCTCGTAAAGAGTTCAAGCAGCAGGATCATGAGCGCACCTGCGGCGAGATGGATTCACGGCTCAGGCGCCACCAGCTCAGGCCGACAGACACGACCGCCCCACCGATCATGACCTGGGGTAAGGGCCAGTGCAAAATCGCCAAGGCAACGAAGGCCAACCCGGCAATGGGCAGATAGACGCGCCGTTGTTTCAGGTTGGATCCCATCCGGATGCCCGTCGCGATGATCAGCCCGGCGCCGACCAGGGTCACACCATGCAACATGGATTGAACGAAAGGCAACTCTCCGTAAACCACATAGAGCAAGCCCAGCAAGAGCACGATGAACACGGGGGCAATCATGAGCCCGAGGGCGCCAGCCAGAGCGCCACGCCAGCCACAAAACCGGACACCAACGGCAACCGCCAGATTGACGACATTCGGCCCGGGCAAAAACTGGCACATGCCCAGCAAAATGTTGAATTCTTCGGCCGTCAGCCAACGCCGGGTATCCACCAGCATACGGCGCGCCCAGGGCAACACACCCCCGAAGCCGCAAAGGCCGACATAGGCAAAACCGCGGAATAAGGCCGTTGGCCCGGGTACCGCCCGAACCGGGGCCAACGGTGGATTAGTGTCCGAGGCGGAAGTCTGCAGATCGGGCATGCGCCGTCAGCCCCTCGCCTTCAGCCAGTGCCGATGCCACACGCCCTAGCGTCTGGGCACCCGCCTGTGAAACCTGAATCAGGCTGCTGCGCTTCTGGAAGTCATACACGCCCAGGGGCGACGAGAACCGGGCGCTCCCTGACGTCGGCAACACATGGTTCGGGCCGGCACAGTAATCACCCAGCGATTCGGAACTGTATGCCCCCATGAAGATCGCGCCGGCATGACGAATCAGCGGTAGCAGTGCCTGAGGATCGGCGACAGACAATTCCAGATGCTCCGGGGCAATCCGGTTACTGATGGCACAGGCCTCGGCCAGATCTTTCACCTTAATGAGCGCCCCACGGTCGGTGAGTGAGGTACGAATAACATCCGCCCGCGGCATCTGCGGCAACAGTCGTGAGATGCTTTCAGCCACGGCATCCAAATAGGCAGCATCGGGGCTAATCAGAATGGATTGCGCTAGCTCATCGTGCTCGGCTTGCGAAAAGAGATCCATCGCGACCCAATCCGGCGGCGTGGCGCCATCGGCAATAATCAGGATCTCAGAAGGGCCGGCAATCATGTCGATGCCGACGGTACCAAAGACGTGGCGTTTGGCATTGGCCACATAGGCGTTGCCCGGTCCCACAATCTTGTCGACCTGCGGGATGGTCGCTGTGCCATAAGCCAGCGCCCCGACTGCCTGAGCACCGCCAATGGTGAAGACCCGATCCACACCGGCAATTGCTGCCGCGGCCAGTACCAGCGGGTTACGTTCGCCACCGGGTGTCGGTACGACCATGATCAGCTCGCCCACGCCGGCCACCTTGGCCGGAATGGCATTCATCAGTACGGATGAGGGGTATGCTGCCTTACCACCGGGCACGTAGAGTCCCACCCGGTCCAGCGGGGTCACACGCTGGCCAAGTACCGTGCCATCGGCTTCGGTATAGGTCCAACTTTCGGCGCGTTGCCGTTTATGGAATGCGCGAACCCGTTGTGCCGCAGTTTCCAGTGCTGCACGTTGTTCACCTGAAAGCGATGCCAGGGCTTTGTCCAGCTCTGAGCGAGGCAGTTCCAACTGGTGCGCATCATGTATATCTAGCCGATCAAACTTGCGGGTGTAATCCAGTACCGCTGCATCACCACGCTGGCGAATATCGGCGAGGATATCGAGCACGGTGCGCTCAATGCTGGCATCCTGCTCAGCCTCCAGCGTCAGCAACTGAGTGAGCTGCTCATCAAAGTCTGGTGTAGCGGTCGAAATGCGGCGAATCATGGCAATCTCACCCCGTCTATTGCGCCGACTGGCGCGCTACGGCGCCCTCAAAGTCGGCGAGCATGCGCTGCAGGCGATCGTGCTTGAGCTTGAGTGCGGCCGGATTCACCACTAGGCGCGATGAGATCGGCATCACCTCTTCCACCGCGATCAGATTGTTAGCGCGCAGCGTGTTGCCCGAGGAGACCAGGTCGACGATGGCATCTGACAAACCCACGAGTGGACCGAGCTCCATGGAACCATAGAGCTTGATCAGATCAATGTGCACACCCTTAGCCGCAAAGTGGTCCCTTGCGATATTGACGTATTTGGTCGCTACCCGTAAGCGGCTCCCCGGTTTTACAGCATCAGCGTAATCAAACCCTTCAGACACGGCGACCATCATCTTGCATTTGGCAATCTGAAGATCCAGCGGCTGATAGAGCCCCTGACCACCATGCTCAATAAGTACATCCTTACCTGCGACACCTAAATCGGCGGCCCCGTATTGCACATAGGTTGGTACATCAGTCGCCCGCACAATCACGATCCGTACATCCGGATCTTGCGTCGGCAGAATGAGTTTGCGTGAGGATTCCGGATCTTCGGTTGGCAGAATGCCCGCCGCTTCTAGCAGCGGCAGTGTCTCTTCAAGAATGCGCCCTTTAGAAAGGGCGATCGTGATGCCGGCGGTATTACTCGTCACAGCGCATACTTTCGTTGCAAAAACCCTATTCTAGCGGACGCGGCGAACCGATGCCCCCAGACGGGCCAGTTTTTCCTCAATCCGCTCATAGCCCCGATCCAGGTGATATATCCTTTCGATGAGCGTTTCACCCTGAGCGGCCAGCCCGGCAATCACCAGTGCAGCCGAAGCACGCAGGTCGGTTGCCATAACGGCCGCCCCCTGAAGCTTTTCGACCCCGGTCACAGCGGCGGAATTGCCATCGATATGAATATTGGCACCCAGGCGCATGAGCTCAACCGCATGCATGAAGCGATTCTCGAAGATGGTTTCCTTGATGATCGACGTGCCTTCCGCCAGGCAGTTCACTGCCATGAGCTGTGCCTGCATATCGGTCGGGAAGGCCGGATAAGGCGCTGTGCGAAACGACACCGCCTTGAGTCGTGCCGGTGCCTTCAATGCAATGTGTTGTGCATCACCCGTGATTTCGCAACCAGCTTCAACAAGCTTGGCGGTTACCGCATCAAGATAGGCGGCCGACGTACCCTGAAGCACCACGTCACCCCCCGTGATCGCGGCAGCACACAAATAGGTTCCCGTTTCGATACGATCCGGCATCACGGCATGTTCGGCGCCGTGCAGCGCCGGGACACCCTGGATCACGATGCGATCCGTCCCCGCCCCTTCGATTTGGGCGCCCATGGCGATCAGGCAGTTGGCCAGATCGACAACCTCTGGTTCACAAGCGGCGTTCTCGATGACGGTCTCCCCCTGCGCTAGGGTCGCAGCCATCATGAGGTTCTCAGTCCCGGTCACGGTCACCATATCAGTACAGATTCGCGTACCTTTGAGGCCACCTCCCGGTGCCTTGGCGTGGATATAACCAGCCTCGACATGCACCTCGGCACCCATGGCCTGCAGGCCTTTGATGTGCTGATCGACCGGGCGCGCACCAATCGCACAACCACCCGGCAACGAGACCTTGGCCTGCCCCCAGCGCGCGACCAGTGGGCCCAGTACCAGAATCGAGGCACGCATGGTTTTGACGAGCTCGTACGGTGCTGTGGGATCAGTCAGACCGTTGGCATCCAGCGTGACGCCCGCTTCCGCGCCATCCAGCGTGGATGACACGCCCATATTGGTGAGCAGACGGATCATCGTCGCCACATCATGCAGATGCGGCAGATTGGTCAACACCAGCGGCTCACGCGTCAGCAGGCTGGCACACAGAATCGGCAGCGCGGCGTTCTTGGCACCCGAGATCTTGATCTCACCCTGCAGACGGCTACCGCCCTGAATTAAGAGTTTATCCACGGTTGGCCCACTCCTCCGGGGTCAGCGTCTGCATGGTCAAGGCATGCACCAGCTCATCGCGCATGGCATCGCCCAGCGCCCCGTAAACCGCCTGATGGCGGCGTACCCGCGGCAACCCCGCAAAGGCCTCGCTCACGATCAGCAATTCAAAATGACGGCCATCGCCATCCAACACCAGATGTTGCACCGGCAGTTTGGCGCGCAGCGCCGCTTCAATGTCTTCTAGGCGAACCATGATTCTTTCCATCAGGTACGTAACTTGTAGCCACGCACCAGTAATCCAAAACTTAACAGGCCGATTCCCACAGTAAAGACTGTCGCCACCCCCAGACTTAACCAAGGTGACGCATCCGATACGGCAAAGAAGCCGAAGCGGAAACCATCAATCATGTAGAACACCGGATTGACTCGGGAAACCGTCTGCCAAAACTCAGGGAGTGATTGTACCGAGTAGAAGACCCCCGATAACATGGTGAGGGGCAGAATCAGAAAATTCTGGAAGGCCGCCAGCTGATCGAACTTTTCGGCCCACATACCGGCAATAAGCCCCAGACTCCCCATCAGGGTACCGCCCAGCACCGTGAAAACCAGCACCCAGAGCGGCTGGGCAATGCTTAAACCACCGACCCAGGAAGTCGCAACCAGCACCCCGGCCCCCACCACGGCCCCGCGAATGGTCGCCGCCAGCAAATAGGCAACAAAAAACTGGGCATTGGAGATGGGCGTCAGCAGCACAAAAACCAGGTTTCCCGTAATCTTGGACTGGATGAGTGAGGACGAGCTGTTGGCAAAAGCATTCTGCAGCACGGACATCATCACCAGCCCCGGGATCAGGAAGGCGGTATAGCGCACACCATGCACCTGCACATGGTTATCCAGCACCTGCGAAAAGATCATCAGATACAACAGGGCCGTGAGCACGGGGGCGCAAACCGTCTGGAAGCCCACCTTCCAGAAGCGAAGCAGTTCCTTGCGCAGCAGGGTCAGAAAGGCCGTCATGAGCGGCCTGCCCCGAGCACCGGTTCACCCATGAAACTGAGAAAGGCTGTTTCCAGATCCGGCGGCTCAATGCGCATGTCCTCGAGCGTACAGCCGGATTCGCGCAAGGCCGCTAGCACGGATTCGATCTCGGCCAGCGCATCCAGGTGCCACGCCCAGGTATGCGGCACATCAGGGATGGGCTTGGCCAGCCGTTGTAAGGCGGGGGGCAGGATGCTCCCGGCCCCCAGACGCACCGTGAGCCGATGCTGGGCAAACTGGCGGATCAGGGTCTCGGTCTTTTCCAGGGCGCAGATCTCGCCATCGCGCATCAGGGCCAGGCGACCGCAGAGTTCTTCGGCCTCTTCCAGATAATGGGTGGTCAGAATAATCGTGTGGCCATCGCGGTTCAATCGACGAATGAACTGCCAGAGACCCTGGCGTAATGCCACATCCACCCCAGCGGTTGGCTCATCCAGAATAATCACCGGTGGCCGGTGCACCAGCGCCTGCGCCACCAGCACCCGGCGTTTCATGCCGCCCGACAGACTACGCATGGACGCATTGGCTTTATCCGACAGATCCAGGGCATCTAGCAACTCATCGATCCAGGGATCATTGTTCGGAAGGTCAAAGTAACCGGATTGCAGGCGGAGGATTTCGCGAACGGAAAAGAACGGGTCAAAGACCAGTTCCTGCGGCACGACCCCCAGCGAACGACGCGCTCCGCGGTAATCGTTGCGGGTATCGTGACCCTGAATATGAATAGTGCCCGTATCCTGCCGACACAAGCCGGCCATGCAGGAAATGAGTGTGGTCTTGCCGGCGCCATTCGGCCCGAGCAGCCCGAAAAATTCACCGGGCTTAATATCCAGATCTACATCCCGCAGCGCGTGGACCCTTGACTGCGCCCGGGACTTGCTGGAGAAGGTCTTTGAAACCTGCCTGACGGCAACTGCCGGAGCACCCACCTCAAACGACCCAGAACAGGGTCTGCAGGCCATACAGGTCACCTAAGGCCTTAAGGCCAGACGGCGCATGGTGCACGGTAACCGTCGCACCCTTGGCCGCGCGGCTGAGCGCAAGCAGCACACTCAGTGCCGAAGAATCTACACGATCAACCGCTTTAAGATCGACATGCATGACCCCCGAGAAACGGTTCAAACCAGCGAGTAATCCCGGCACCTCCGCTGCCGTCATGCTGCCAACGACTTCCAGCAGACCCTCCGGGCTTAAGCGCAGTGCCGACATTCCCATGAATCAGGCCGACTTGGCCTTTTGGCTTGCCTGAAGATTCTTCTCAGACAGTGTCTTGATCAGACCATCAATCCCGTTGGCACGAATTTCCTGGGTAAAGCTCTCGCGATAATTGGTGATCAGCGACACCCCAGCCAGCACCACGTCGTAGACCTTCCAGCTCTCGGTCGATTTCTCGAGGCTGAAGTTCACATCTACCGGCTTACGGCCCGGTTTAATGATTAGAGTTTTGACGACCACCTCATTCTCATCGCCATTCATCTTGAAGGGCAGATATTCCAAGGTCTGATTCTTGGTGATGCCGATAAAAGCATTCGCAAATGTGCGTACCAGCAAGACCCTGAATTCATTCACCAAAGCCTTTTTTTGCTCGGGCGTCGCCTGACGCCAATCCTTACCCACGGCCAGTCGTGTCATCCGGTTGAAATCAAAACTGCTGAGCACCGATTTCTCGGCCCATTCGATCAGCTTGCTGGTATCACCCTTCTGCAGGGCGGCATCCTGATTGACGTAGACGTAGGTTTCCTGTGTGATCTGCTTGACCAACTGATCTGGCGGCACGACATTGGCCAGAGCAACCGGTGCAAATAGGACACAAATGAGTAACGCGATTCGACGCAATAAAGACATCTTCAGACACCCAAAATTATCACATGAGCTCTCATTTTACTGCCGAAGCCCGAGTACGTCAGCAAGCGGGTTACGAAGCCGGGGCAGCCGGCACGTCAGTAGGCGAGGAGACCTTTTTGTCAGTCGCTTCCGGCTCGTCGCCCGGATCATCCAGCACGGGTGGTGGCGCCCCCTCGCGAATGAGGTTGAGGCGGTTCTGCATGAAAGCATCGCGCAGATAGCTGTATTTGTCGGTCGCCGCTTCCTCGATAATCTTTTCAGCCGGGAAAAGATTGGCCCGGGTGTTGATGTAGTTGACACCCCAGGCGGTGTAATAGGCCGTCGGATCGGTGACGACAAAGCTGAGCGGGCTGGCGGCAATATCCGCGGCCCAGCCAAAGGTATCGCGAATATTACTGGGGCCCAGAATCGGCAGAACGAAATAAGGTCCCGACGGGATACCCCAGCGGCCAAAGGTGACACCAAAGTCATTGGTACTCTTGTACCAGCCGGCATTACCCGCCACGTCAAACAGGCCGCCGAATCCGAGGGTGGTGTTGATCAGCACCCGGCCAAAGTCATTGACCGCCTGCTCGCCCCTCCCCTGCAACAGATCATTGATACCGATGACCACATCGCTCAGATTGGAAAAGACGTTGGTCACCAGAATCCGGATCGGCTCGGGGAAGATGAATTCGTAGGTCTTGGCGATCGGCTTGACGATGACCGAATCCAGACCTTCGTTCACAGCAAAGATCGCCCGGTTATAACCTTCCCAGGGATCCTGCGGGTTTTCGTATTCCTCGGCAACAACTACGCCCGACAGTCCGGTCAATAACACCAGACCCACCATGAAGCGCTTCAGGGTCAGACTATTCGGCAGCATCCTTCTTCCCTTCCGAGGCCTTGTTAAACAGGAACTGGCTGATCAGCTTTTCAAGCACGATCGCCGACTGGGTTTTGCTGATTTTGCCACCTGCAGCGAGCATCTGCTCATCGCCGCCGGCATCCAGACCGATATATTGTTCACCCAGCAGACCCGAGGTAAGGATCGAGGCAAAAGTGTCTTTGGGGAACTGGTACTGGCTCTCGATCTTGAGGATGACATTAGCCTCATAGGTCTGGGGATCAAAGCGGATATCCGCCACCCGGCCCACTACCACGCCGGCGCTCTTGACCGGACCGCGCACCTTGAGGCCACCGATGTTGTCGAAGCGGGCATTGAGTTCATAGGTTTGTACAAAGCCCGAAGCAGAGAAATTGCTCACCTTGAGCGCCAAAAAGAGGATCGCGGCGAAACCCATAGCCACAAACACGCCAACCCACAGATCCATTACCTTGCGGTTCATCATAAGCCTCGGAACATAAATGAAGTCAGAACAAAATCGAGTGCGAGGATTGCCAATGCCGAGGTTACCACTGTCCGGGTAATGGCACGAGAGACCCCCTCGGCAGTAGGCACCGAATCAAAGCCCTCGAAAACGGCAATCAGGGAAACAGCGACGCCAAAGACGGCGCTCTTGATCATGCCATTGAAAACATCATCCCGGAAATTGACATTGGCCTGCATCTGGGACCAGAACGCCCCCTCATCCACCCCGATAAAGACAACGCCGATCAGCCAGCCGCCAAAGATGCCCGCGGCCGTAAAGAGTGCTGCCAAGATTGGCATCGAGATCACCCCACCCCAGAAGCGGGGTGCCATGATCCGCGCCAGGGGGTTCACTGCCATCATGTCCATGGCGGTGAGTTGCTCGGTGGCCTTCATCAGCCCCACTTCGGCGGTCATCGACGATCCCGCCCGCGAAGCAAAAAGTAGACCGGCAACGACCGGCCCCAGCTCACGCACCAGTGAGAGGGCCACCAAGATCCCCAGGGCCTCCGAAGAGCCATAACGCTGCAAGGTGTCATAACCCTGCAAACCGAGCACCAGCCCCACAAACAGGCCGGAGACAAGAATAATGATGAGTGACAGGACGCCGCTCGCAAAGAGTTCGCGCAGCAGCAAACGGGGACGACGGAAGGTTTCTCCGGATTGCGCCAGCATGGCCAAAAAAAATCGGGCAGCAAAGCCCAGGCGCCAGACGCGGTCGATGGTATTGGCACCAATCGTGGAGAAGAAGCGCTCGAGAAAGCCCATCAGGCAGTCTCCGCCAACTGCTTGTCCAGCTCGGGAGCCGGGTAATGGAAGTGAACCGGACCATCCGGTTGAGCGTGAATAAATTGGTAGACGTATGGATCCGTCGACACCCGGATTTCCTCGGGCGTACCCTCACCCACCACGCGACCGGCTGACATAAAGTAGACGTAATCCACAACCGCAAGGGATTCGTGCACATCATGGGTCACCATGACCGACGTTGCCCCAAGGGCATCGGTCAAACGGCGGATCAGCGTAGCGATAATGGATAGCGAAATGGGATCCAGACCGGTAAAGGGTTCGTCAAACAGGATCAGCTCAGGGTCCAGCGCCACTGATCGGGCCAATGCGACCCGGCGGGCCATGCCTCCCGAGAGTTCGGCCGGCATCAGCTGTGCGGCACCACGAAGCCCCACCGCTTCCAGTTTCAAGAGCACCAGATCGCGAATCGCCGACTCCGGAAGCTTGGTGTGCTCGCGCAGCGGGAAAGCCACGTTGTCATAAACCGACAGATCGGTAAATAGGGCGCCAAACTGGAACAGCATGCCCATCCGGCGGCGCATGTTGTAGAGCGCCTTCTGTCCCATGGCAGCCACATTGTGACCAGCCACCCTAACCTCACCGCGCGAGGGCTGGATCTGACCACCGATTAAACGCAGGAGTGTGGTTTTACCGCACCCGGAACCGCCCATAATGGCGGTGAGCTTACCTTTGGGCAGGCGCATATCAACCCCGGAGATCACGGGTCGATCACCATAGGCAAAATCGACTCCGGCAATTTCAACATAAGGGATAGACATCAGCGCGCGGTTTCCCAGAAAAAATCCAAAGTGGTGAAACTTATTTGGGTCATTCTACCACCCATGCGCATGGGTCCGATGCCGCCATCTTTGCAAAAAACCAATGAATTGCCGCGCCTAATCCGGTCAGGAGGCAGGCTTCGTTGCTAAAATGACGCAGAATTCACTCAATATTCATAAAAACGACCATGATGCTCTTCCAAGATCTTTATCACAGCCTCGAAAAGGCACGCTGGTCCATGGCTGATGATGTGCCCTGGGACGAGTTTGATGCCAGCAAGCTGACCGAAGAGCAAGCCCTGACCATTAAGTACAACGCCATTACCGAATGGGCGGCGCTGCCGGCGACCGAGATGTTTCTGCGCGACAACCGCGATGACTCCGACTTTAGCGCCTTCATGAGCATCTGGTTCTACGAGGAACAGAAGCACGCCCTGGTTCTGATGGAATATCTCCGCCGATTTCGACCGGATCTGTGCCCGACTGAAGAGGAGCTGCATGCCGTGCGCTTTGAATTTGATCCGGCACCCAAACTCGAGACTCTGATGCTCCACTTCTGTGGTGAGGTGCGTCTGACCCAGTGGTATCGCCGCGCCGGCGAATGGCATACCGAACCAGTGATCAAGAAGATCTACGACCTACTCTCGCGGGATGAAGCCCGCCATGGGGGCGCTTACCTCAAGTACATGAAAAAGGCGTTAGATGCCTATGGCAAGGTAGCGGCTCAAGCGTTTGCCAAGATCGGCGTCCTCATGGCCAGCTCGGCGCGGACCCAGCAGGCACTGCACCCGACCAACCTACATGTCAATAAAGCGCTCTACCCCAAGGATACCGTGCAAAGCCGGATCCCCGATCCCGAATGGCTGGAGCACTGGCTCGATACCCAGATCAAATTTGACAAGACTTGTGAAGAACGCGTTGTGGGCGGCATCCTGCGGAACCTTTCGAGCCTCTTTGAAAAGACCTTCGAAACCGTTCAGGATCTCAACCGTTTCCGCAAAAGCCTGGCGACGGCCTGATGAGCCACATGACAGATCTCCCGCTCCCGGCGTTTGAAACAAAGATCGTCCAGCCCGGTGAGCTCGCAACGCGCGTGGCCCAGTTGCCGCGCCCGATCGTTTTTACCAATGGCTGCTTCGATATTCTGCACCGGGGTCACGTGACCTATCTGGCGCAGGCTCGTACTCTGGGCGCTTCGCTCATCGTGGCCGCCAATACCGATGCCTCGGTTAAACGCCTAGGCAAAGGGGACGACCGTCCCATGAACCCGCTTGATAATAGGATGGCCGTGCTGGCAGCACTGGAAAGCGTATCTCTGGTGACCTGGTTCGACGAAGACACCCCGATTGAACGCATCCTCGACTGCAAGCCCGATATCCTCGTCAAGGGTGGCGACTGGTCTGTCGACACCATTGTTGGCGCACCAGAAGTCCGCGGCTGGGGCGGCAAGGTGGTGTCGATTCCCTTCCTTCACCAGACATCGACAACCGCGCTGGTGAATAAAATCCGTAGTTAACAAATAACTACAGAACGACCTGCGTACCGAGTTCCACCACGCGATTGGTCGGAATATTGAAATAGTTCGTCGCGCTATCAGCGTTCCGGTACATCGCCACAAAGAGCTTCTCGCGCCAGAAGGCCATTTCGGAATTGAGCCTCGGGATCAGCGTCTCACGCCCCAGGAAGAACGAGGTTTCCATCATGTTGATGGGCAGATCGTGCGCCTCACATAGCTTCAGGGCCTCAGGAATATTGGGCTCTTCCTTGAAGCCATATCGGATCAACACGGTCCAGAAGTTTTCCTTGAGCGGATGCACTTCTACCCGGTCGGTTTCCGGCACAAAGGGCACGTCTTCGATCTGCACACAGGTGACCAGCACCTTTTCGTGCAGTACCTTGTTATGCATCATATTGTGCAGCAGAGCATGTGGCACGCCCGTGGTGTCGGAATTGAGGAACACCGCTGTTCCCGGTACCCGAGTCGGGCCACCAACGGCCAGGCTGCCCACAAAGGCATCCAGACGCAATTCTTCACTGCGTAAGCGCTTGCGCAACAGCTCGCGACCTCGCTTCCAGGTTGTCATCACGGTAAAGAATACCAAGCCCGCCACCAGCGGGAACCAACCCCCATCAGGGATCTTCTGGATGTTGGCCCACAGGAAGATCGATTCGAAGACTAGGAAGAACGAAAATAGTAATGCAGCGCGGTACCAGCCCCAGCCCCAGATCTTGGCAGCAACAACCACCGCCAGGAGCGAGGTGATCACCATGTCACCGGTGACTGCCAGACCATAGGCGCCCGCCAGATTATTCGAAGACTTAAATGTGAGCACCAGCAGAATCACTGCCGACAGCTGCATCCAGTTGACCCCCGGCATGTAGATCTGACCCTGTTCCTTTTCCGAGGTGTGCTGAACCAGCATCCGCGGCACAAAACCCAGCTGCATGGCTTGGCGCGTCATCGAATAGGCGCCGGTAATCACGGCCTGCGAGGCAATCACCGTGGCACAGGTAGCCAGACATACCAGCGGGAAGCGTAGGTATTCCGGTACGCCCATGTAGAACGGGTTATCCATCGCGGCCGGGTTGCCCAACACCAGGGCGGCCTGCCCGAAATAGTTGATCACCAGCGCCGGCAGTACAAAGAATGCCCAGGCCAGACGGATTGGTTTGCGACCAAAGTGGCCCATGTCGGCATAGAGCGCTTCGGCACCGGTCACGGCCAGCACCACGCTACCCATGGCGTAAACCGCCATATGTGGACTATCGAACAGCAAGTGCACGGCATACATCGGGTTAAGTGCCAGCAACACGTGCGGATTGCCAATCACATTAAACAGACCCATGGCACCCAGCACGGCAAACCAGATCCCCATGACCGGACCAAAGAAGGCGCCCACCCGGGCCGTGCCATGTTTCTGGAACATGAAGAGCACGACCAGAATCACCAGCGTGATCGGGATGACCAAGCTGTGTAATTGCGGAGCAACCACTTCCAGCCCTTCTACCGCCGACAGCACCGAGATTGCGGGGGTAATCATGCCGTCACCGTAGAACATGGCTGTACCGAGAATGCCGGCCATCATGATCCATAGGGTGCGCTTGGGTTTGTCATGCGCCTCGTGCAGCGCCAGCGCAATCAGCGCCATCATGCCGCCCTCGCCCCGGTTATCGGCCCGGAGAATAAAGACGATGTACTTGAAAGAGACGATGATCATCAACGCCCAGAAGATCATCGACAGGCCGCCAAAGACATTGGCTTCGGTCAGCGGGATTGGGTGGTTGCCGGCGAAGAGCTCTTTAAAGGCGTAAAGGGGGCTGGTACCGATATCACCATACACCACCCCCAGCGCGCCCAGAACGAGCAGCCTTAGGCTGGTCTTATGCTCCTCGAGCGAAGGCGCAGACGAATTTGACGTCACTGACGACATGATGACTCCCTACAACTCAATCAGAACAGTGCGTCAAACACCAAGTGTCAGACCAACATCAGAACGGGATATCGTCATCCAGATCCGCCACATTGGCAGGCGGACGACGGTTGGCATTCCCAGTAGAGGCGGCGGCGGGCGCAAAAGGATCATCACGACTGACCGGTTCACCCTGGCCTTCGCGACGACCCAGCATTTTCATTTCAGTCGCTTCGACTTCAGTCGTGTAACGTTCCTGTCCGTCCTTATCCTGCCACTTGCGGGTCTTGATACGACCTTCAATATAAACCTGCGAACCTTTTTTCAGGTATTGACCGGCAATTTCGGCCAGGCGGCGATAAAACACGACTCGATGCCACTCCGTGGATTCACGCTGTTCGCCACTGGCCTTGTCGCGCCAGGTATCGGTGGTGGCAAGTCGGATGTTGCACACGGCATCGCCGGAAGTAGTGTAACGGGTCTCGGGATCTGCACCGAGGTTACCGATGAGGATTACTTTATTAAGCGATGCCATTGTCAATCTCCTGAGTTAACGAGTGTAGCGGCCAAAAAGATGGCTTACCGAAACCGCAGAATAACACGCAACAGGTTCATTCAGGAATGCGAGCCGGCCACTTGAGCGAAATCGCTAGCCAAATCAATGCGATAAAAGCGCAACCCGTAAAAACATTAACCGCACCACCTGTCTGGAGCAGGAGGCCACCGATCGCCCCACCCGTAAACAGACCGAGAGACTGCAAAGTATTGTAGATACCCAGTGCCTGAGCTTTGCCAGCAGCAGGCGCAATGCGCGAGATCAGCGAGGGTTGCAGCGCCTCAAGCGTATTAAAGCCACTGAAAAACAGCGCTATCAGTCCAAAAATCATCATGATGGCTGGGGCGTTACCCCATGCGCCGCTCTGCAAGAAAACGATAAAACCGATTTGCGCCAGCAAGAGTCCGGCGATGGCAGCCTGGTAGACCTGCGCCATGCGCTTATAACGCTCGGCCTGCATCATGGCCGGCCACAGCAGCATCAGTGCCATCAGAACGGCTGGCAGGTAAACCATCCAGTGACTGGCCAATGGCAGATCGGCATACTGAATCAGCAGGGACGGCACCGCTACCCACATGGCAATCTGGACCGCATGTAGCATGAAAACCCCCAGATTAAGCCGAAACAGGCGCGGTTCCATCAGCACCTGGAAAAAGGTACCGGTCACGGGCTTTGGCAACGGCGGTGCCGCCGGGACAAGGCGGAACAACGCCCAAAAAGCGGCGAGGCCGAGCACACAGGTGAACCAGAAAAGCCCTCCTAGGCCGACCCAGCCGTAGAGCACAGGCGCCAGCGCCAGAGACAGCGCAAACATGAGTGCAATCGAGCCCCCGATCATGGCCATGGCTTTGCTGCGCTGGCTATCACGAGTGAGGTCGGCCACCAGGGCGGTAATCGCGGCTGAAATCGCCCCACTCCCCTGAATCATGCGCCCCCAGGTCATGGCCTCGACCGAATCGGCCATGGCGCAGACCACGCTCCCCACAACAAACAGGCTGAGGCCAAAGGCAATGACCGGCTTACGCCCCCAGCGATCGGCCGCTAACCCCAGCGGCAGCTGCAGAAAAGCCTGACTCAGGCCATAGGCACCAAGCGCCAACCCCACTGCGGCAATATCCTGCCCCCCGGTCAGATCACGGGCGGCCACGGCAAAGACCGGCAATACGATAAACAAACCCAGCATGCGCAGGGCAAAAATGGCGGCAAGGCCCATTGCCGCGCGCTTTTCGGCAGGCAACATGGGTTCTTTAGGGGGGCGGTTGGATTCGGTCATTAATTAACAGTTGCGGCGCACAATCGCAGCCGCGTAATATTACCAGTTGGCCTTTAATCGGCCATAAGTACTTAGTACGTCACTGGACGATGACTGTAACCGATTCTCGAAAGACGTCATGGAAGACATCCGCATCCGCGGTGCACGCACGCACAACCTGCAAAACATCAGTCTGGATTTGCCCCGTCACAAGCTGATCGTGATCACCGGTCTCTCCGGATCGGGCAAGAGCTCACTTGCTTTCGATACGCTGTATGCCGAAGGCCAACGTCGCTACGTCGAAAGTCTGTCCGCCTACGCCCGCCAGTTCCTGCAGCTCATGGAAAAACCGGATGTCGATCTAATCGAGGGCCTCTCGCCCGCCATCTCGATCGAACAAAAGGCTACCAGCCATAACCCGCGTTCCACGGTGGGTACCGTCACCGAAATCCACGACTACCTGCGCCTGCTCTTTGCCCGTGCCGGCACACCGTATTGCCCGGAGCACCATCTACCCCTGCAGGCACAGACCGTGTCACAAATGGTCGATCACGTTCTGGCGCTACCGGAAGAAACAAGACTGATGATCCTAGCTCCGGTGGTGGCCAACCGTAAAGGCGAGCAGCAGGATCTGTTTGCCGAGCTACGCGCTCAGGGATTTGTCCGACTGCGCGTTGATGGCGAAATTTGCGAAATCGACGCCCTCCCCAAACTCGACAAGAATAAGAAACACGATATTGATGTCGTGATTGATCGGCTCAAGGTCCGTGAAGATACCCGCCAGCGGCTGGCCGAAAGCTTCGAGGTTGCTTTGCGCCACGCTGATGGCCGCGCCATTGCATTGAATATGGATAACGGTGAGGAACACCTATTCTCGGCGCGCTTCTCCTGCCCGCACTGTAACTTTGCCCTGCAGGAGCTCGAACCGCGGATCTTTTCCTTCAACAATCCGATGGGCGCCTGCCCGAAATGCGACGGACTGGGTGTCATCCAGTTCTTTGATCCCAAGCGTGTGGTCGCGCACCCGGAGCTCTCACTCTCCTCCGGCGCCATTCGTGGCTGGGACCGTCGCAACCAGTTCTACTTCCAGATGATTGTGGCATTGGCCGAATATTACGGCTTTGATGTCGGCACGCCGTTCAATGAACTTCCCGAGGAAGTTCGCCAGATTGTGCTCTATGGCTCCGGAGACGAAAGCCTGCCCTTCCAGTACCTCAACGAACGGGGCAAATTAACAATACGCGAACACAGCTTCGAAGGCATCATCCCTAATCTGGAGCGCCGATATCGCGAAACCGATTCCTCGACCGTCCGTGAAGAACTGGCAAAGTACGTGAGCGACACCGTCTGCCCGGATTGTCAGGGTGCCCGCCTGCGCAAGGAGGCCCGCTACGTGCAAGTGGGTGAGCGTACCCTGTATGAGATTAGCCGGTTGCCTCTCCGCGAATGCCGCGACTATTTTGAGCATCTCAAGCTTCAGGGGCATCGCGCCCAGGTTGCCGAAAAAATCCTCAAGGAAATCACCGCGCGCCTCGAATTTCTAATCAACGTTGGCCTGGACTATCTGTCTCTGGAACGCTCTGCCGACACGCTCTCCGGGGGTGAAGCGCAGCGTATCCGTCTGGCTTCGCAAATCGGTTCGGGTCTCACCGGCGTGATGTACGTACTGGACGAACCATCGATTGGTCTGCATCAGCGCGATAACGACCGTCTGCTCGCCACACTGCAGCGTCTGCGCGATCTGGGTAATACCGTGATTGTGGTCGAGCACGATGAAGACGCCATCCGCATGGCCGATTACGTGGTCGACATGGGACCCGGCGCCGGCGTTCATGGCGGCCGCATCGTGGCCCAAGGCACCCCCAGGCAGATTACCGAGAATCCGGATTCTATGACCGGTGCCTTCCTCGCCGGACGCGAGGCCATCGTTGTGCCGGCTACACGTAAAACCCCCGATCCGGAACGGGTGCTGCAACTGAAGCAGGCCACCGGCAATAACCTACAGGGTACGGACCTGACCATACCTCTCGGTCTCTTTACCTGCATCACCGGTGTTTCCGGTTCGGGTAAATCCACACTCATCAACGACACCCTTTATGCCATCTGCGCGAAACATCTTTATGGCAGCAACCTGGAACCGGCGCCTCACGAGTCGTTGGAAGGTCTCGACCAGATCGACAAGGTGATCAACGTCGACCAGAGTCCGATCGGTCGCACCCCACGATCGAACCCAGCCACCTACACCGGACTCCTCACGCCGATCCGCGAACTGTTTTCTAGCGTGCCCGAATCACGTACTCGCGGTTACGAGCCGGGGCGTTTCTCATTTAACGTCAAAGGCGGCCGCTGTGAGGCCTGCCAGGGCGACGGTGTCATCAAGGTCGAAATGCACTTTCTGCCGGATGTGTACGTGCCCTGCGATGTCTGCCATGGCAAGCGTTACAACCGTGAAACGCTCGAGATCCATTACAAGGGTAAAAATATCCACGAGATCTTGCAGATGACCGTGGAAGACGCTCTGGAATTTTTCCAGGCGGTGCCTACTGTGGCGCGTAAATTGAAGACCCTGATGGATGTAGGTCTTGGTTACATCCAGCTGGGCCAGTCCGCGACAACCCTCTCCGGCGGCGAAGCACAACGCGTCAAACTCTCGCTAGAACTTTCCAAGCGTGATACTGGGCGTACGCTCTACATCCTCGATGAGCCGACTACCGGGCTGCACTTCCAGGACATCCGCCTACTGCTCGGCGTACTGCATCGCCTGACCGAGCACGGCAACAGTGTGGTCGTCATCGAACATAACCTCGATGTGATTAAAACCGCCGACTGGGTAATTGATCTGGGACCCGAAGGCGGTGCCGGCGGCGGCCGTATTATTGCCGAGGGCACGCCTGAAACTGTGGCAGCCTGCCAGGGCAGCCATACCGGGCACTTCCTTAAGCAGGTTCTGGATGTATCTCAGACCCAGAAGACAACACCACCCAGAAAAAAATCATCTGCCAAGAAATCTGGCTCATGAGGCATCCGCATGAATTTGCGCCGTAGCTGTTTATCTCTAGCGCTCTGCCTGGCCTCGCTGGAAGTCAGTGCGGCCAAGGTTGCATGCGATGTGGTCGTCCGCTCAGAGCCGACAATCCTACTTATCGCACCAACCGATAGCCCTTACGAGGTCAAGAAACTCGACTTTGACAACGGGTTCCGATTCGCCGCCCAGCTGCTTAAAGACCCTTTGAAGCTGAAGACTTACGTCTACTTTGATTCAAAGGATCGTTATGTGCTCATTCATACGGCCTCGCAGCGCCTTGAGGGCATGACTTGCGGCAAGAAACTGGGGGAGAACACCGTGTATTCGCCGAAACTCGAACTCGAGCTCTCATATACCTGCCAGCTCGTATGTGAGCCCTCATGAAACACTTGTTTCTCTTGGCGCTTTTACTGATCTCGCCCTTTGCTCTCGCGGCACAAGAGCCCATTCAGATGGTGTTTGTTGGCGACATCATGCTCGATGAAACGCCCGGTCAATCTATCAAACGGGGTAAGGATCCCTTCAAGTCTTTTGCACCCATCCTCGATACGGCCGATATCAGTATCGGCAACCTTGAATGTGTCGTTGGCACATCAGGCAAAAAGGAAGACAAACCCTACACGTTCATAGCCAACCCCCGGGTCATCCCAGTCCTCAAGCGGCATTTCAGTGCGGTGTCACTCGCCAATAATCACAGCGCTGATTTTGGCACCCAGGCGTTCAGTCAGATGCTGGACTTATTCGATAAGGACGGTCTACGTTATTTTGGCGCCGGAAGAAATATTTCTGAAGCGCATCAACCGATTCTCTTTACGGTGAAGGGCAAACGGATCGCCGTCCTTGGCTATAACGAATTTTTTCCGAGAAGTTTTGAAGCGCTAGATGACCGCCCCGGCATCGCCTGGAGCGAAGATGACTATGTGATTTATGACATCAAACAGACCCGTGAAAAATACCAGGCGGACTATGTCATCGTGTTCCCTCACTGGGGTATCGAACACGAGAAGATCGCTTCAACGCGCCAGGTGCATCTGGCGTACCTCATGATTGAAAACGGGGCTGATGCTGTCATCGGCGGTCACCCTCACGTCACGCAAAACATAGAGATCTACAAAGGTAAGCCGATCTTCTACAGCCTGGGCAATTTCGTCTTCAATGGCTTCGATGACGATGATTCAAACACTGGCTGGGTGGTCCGCCTGACGCTCTCGGACAACGCGCCCATTCAATCAGAAGTGTTCGTCGCCAAGCTGGATCGGCAAGGTATTCCAAAAATGACCAACAAACTTCCGTGAAAATCACTGCGGACGCTTGTTCGCCTTAGCCCAAAAGCAAGGAATTTGTGGTTACCATCAAGCAACCATAAAGCCCGTCAAATCTTCAGAAGGTCTTCTATGATCGTCCAGTTGTTTTTATATTTGTCGATATCCCAATCAGATACCGGCGACTTATATGGCGGGATATGAATTGCTCTTACGTTGCTATCGTTGTGGGCCTGACCGTTTTTTCCTGGAGTGGCTAGCCATCTTTCGTGCGCTTCTTTAACGTTCTTAGATACTTCGGAAGAAGGAATAATGTAGTACTCAAATGGCTTATCACTACCAGCGGGCGGAATTCCCCCCAAGACCCAAATAAAGCTTTCACCGTAGTACTTCTCAGCCTTAAGCCCTACTGACACCGTTCTGCTGCCAGGAACGTAGGTTTTTACCTGAATGTGAACGAACTTTGTGCCTGCTGTATTGCTACACAGAATATCGGTGTTGGGCGTATTACCCATAGTCACTACCGCAACTAAACCACGACGACACAGCTCCCCAGCCACGAAGAACTGGCTAGCTGCCCCACGGGAGTTTTTGTCTTTGCTCTCTGATGTCATGGCTACACTCTTAAACCCATAGGTCTTCAAGCTTTGAAGATCCAATGATCTTTTCGTAGGTTGTATATCTTGGCGACTGGGGTTGTGAGCCGACCTTCCCCTCAGCCAATGCGATTGGCTTTTCAAGCTCTTTAGCCTTTGACTTGAACCGCACCAAGTACTTGCCACTGTTCTGATATGGCAGGATCTCAGCAATCTCGGCAATATGAGTAATCGCCGAAACAGGTGCGACCTGATAAGCAGCAATATACTTAAATTTTGGCAGCTCTTTAGCGTTCATTCGGATCGCGTACCAACAGTCTTCACCAAGAAACACACGGTTAAACCCATCTTCACGGGCTGGGATAACGATCGTGTCCCACTTGCCTCCAGTTGCCGGCTTATCAACCGCCTTTGGCTTATCAACCTTTTTGCTCTCATGCTTTTTAGGGGCTGTAAACGCCCTAATACCAATCATGGGCAAGATCAGGAGCATTTCATTCAGGAATACAGTTGCCGCTGCCTGTGACTGGCGCGACATATTAGGTTTGCTTGGTACGTTCTTATTCATCAAGATGGACGAATCGTTTTCCTGTGCGATACGTACTAGCTCTGATTCTAAGAACTGTACTTCGGTCTTGCCCAAACCGTGCGAATCAACAAAAAACACACCCCACGACCAATCCTTCTGTAGGTGCTGCTTCAACCGTGTCGCAACAGGGTCAGCCTCACCAATGTAGACCGTTTCTTCTGCAAGATCACCAACAAGGATGTAGACCCCAGGACGCTTAGCATGATCCTCCTTGATCACCTCAGCAATACTCTCTCTAGGGAACACGACACCTACGCCTGACCAATTCGATTTTTGGATAATCCTGATACCTTGTGGATCGCCAGTAGTCGAAAAGATTTCGATAGTGAAGGGATTAGCCATTTATTTGCCTAGTCAACTCAATTAGCTCAGGTGTCAGCATAGCTCAACAAACTACCCAATAGAATCATAGCTATCTATTTCAGTCTTGAAGTCAGAGATATGCCAAGTTTTATCATGAGTCTTGCGGGCGTTCCGACGCGCCCGCTTCTTGTAGATGGAAAACACACTTTCAGGACTCAACTTCCCTCCTCGAGCTCCCTTGTAGACTTGCCTAACTAGCCTGTCGGCTATCTCTTTGAAGGTCAGACCAAGGGTGTCTCGGAGCCTCAAAACCTCATCAGAAAGCTCTACTTGGTAGGGGGTAAAGGGCTAGGCAGTAGAACTTGAGCCCTAAAAACCAGCGAAAACACCCCTGTAACCCGCGTAACACTACTACCCCCTAACGGAGCTATTCAACCGTCACACTCTTCGCGAGATTACGCGGCTTATCTACGTCCGTACCCTTAGCCAGCGCCGTGTGATAAGACAGCAGCTGTAGCGGCACGGTATGGACGATGGGCGAGAGGCTACCGGCATGATCCGGCACGCTGATCACATGCACGCCGTCTTCTGATTTAAAGCCCGTGTTGGCATCGGCCAGCACAAAGAGCTCTCCACCCCGCGCCTTCACTTCCTGCAGGTTGCTCTTGAGCTTTTCCAAGAGCTGGTTGTTGGGCGCCACCGAGATCACCGGCATGTCTTTGTCGACAAGCGCCAGTGGGCCGTGTTTGAGTTCGCCAGCGGCATAGGCCTCAGCGTGGATGTAGGTGATCTCTTTAAGCTTGAGTGCACCTTCGAGGGCGATGGGGTAATGTACGCCACGACCGAGGAAAAGTGCATGGTGTTTGTCGGCAAACCGATGTGCCCAGTCTTTGATCTGCGGTTCGAGCTCCAGCACGGAGGTAATGGCTGCGGGCAGATGGCGAAGATCCGAGACGAGGCTAGCCAGATACTCCTGGCTGACGCTGCCCTTGACCTTGGCGAGCACCAGGGTCAGCACATAGAGCGCGGCGAGTTGAGTCGTGAAGGCTTTGGTTGAGGCGACGCCGATCTCTGGGCCAGCATGGGTCAGGAAGCGCAGCGGGCAGGCCCGGATGATGGCCGATTCCGGCACATTACAGATGGCCAGCGCGTGCGGCATGCCCAGATCCTGAGCATGCTTGAGCGCAGCTAGGGTGTCTGCCGTTTCGCCCGATTGGGAGATGGCGATGACCAGCGTACGCGGATCCGGCACGCTGTCCCGATAGCGATATTCGCTAGCGACTTCAACGCTGGTCGGCAGTTTGGCCAGACCCTCGAGCCAGTAACGCGCGGTGAGGCCAGCATGGTAGCTCGTACCGCAAGCCAGTATCAGAATGCGGTCGATGTCTTTGAATATCTCTTCGGCTTTGGCACCGAACCAACCGGCCTGAACAGTCTGGGTGCCTCCCAGCATATCCAGCGTATTGATGATGGCACCGGGCTGTTCGAAAATTTCTTTCTGCATGTAATGCTCATAGGGACCTAACTCAACCGCATCGGCTGAAAGCAAGGACTCAACCTCTTCACGCCAGACGGGGGTGCCATCCTGACGGGTGATATCAACACGCTCGGGCGTGAGGACGGCAACATCGCCGTTCTCGAGGTAGACCATACGGCGGGTGACCTGCAGCAGCGCTGCCGTATCCGAGGCCGCATAGTTGGCATCATCAGCGAGGCCCAGGACAAGGGGGGAGCCTTCTCGGGCAACGATGGTGGTGTACGGGTTATCCTGCTGGATCACGCCTATGGCGTAAGCACCAACGAGGCGGGTACAGGCGGCACGCACGGCACTCACCAGATCGGGCGCAGTAGCTAGATTCTGGTGCACAAGATGCGCGATGACCTCGGTATCGGTATCCGAGGTGAATTCGTAACCGGCAGCTTTGAGCTCAGTACGCAGTGCTTCGTGGTTTTCGATAATGCCGTTATGCACGACGGCCAGGCCATTCGAGATATGCGGGTGGGCATTGCGCTCGCAAGGGGCACCATGCGTCGCCCAACGGGTATGAGCGATGCCGGTTTCACCGCTGAGGTGCTGCTTCTCGGTTTCGGCGGTCAGGTCGGCCACGCGGCCGGCAGATCGGACTCGCACCAGACCGTTACCATTGAGCACGGCAACACCGGCCGAGTCATAGCCCCGGTATTCCAGTTTGCGCAGACCTTCCAGTAGAACACCGACAATGTTTTTATGCCCAACCGCAGCGACAATACCGCACATGAATCCGGCTCCAACAACGAAAACTATTTGCGCAATTATACCGGTGCCCGGGCACCCGCACGGCATAAACTTATGCAGATCGGTTCTACTCGGGGTCTAGGCTCTGGCGCCTTCTTTGCGGATAATCGCCGGATTGCATTTCAAGATAACCCCGAGGTTCACCATGCGTATCGCCAATGACATTACTGCCCTGATTGGGAACACCCCGCTTGTCCGCCTTAACCGCCTGACCGAAGGCGCCAAGGCTAGCGTCATTGCCAAGCTTGAGTACTTCAACCCCTCGCACAGTGTCAAGGATCGGATCGGGGTTGCCATGATTAACGCTGCCGAGCAGGCCGGACTGATCAAACCGGACACCGTGATCGTCGAGCCAACCAGCGGCAACACCGGAATTGCCCTGGCTTTCGTCTGTGCTGCGCGGGGTTACAAACTGGTGCTCACCATGCCGGAGACGATGTCAAAAGAGCGTCGCGCCTTGCTTCGTGCCTACGGGGCCGAACTGATCCTGACACCGGGTCCCGAGGGCATGGGGGGCGCCATTAAGAAAGCAGAAGAGCTCGTAACCGCCAACCCGAATTACTTCATGCCGCAGCAGTTCAAGAACCCGGCCAACCCGGAGATCCACCGCCAGACCACCGCCGAAGAGCTCTGGCGCGACACCGATGGTCAAGTCGACATCGTGGTAGCCGGCGTGGGTACAGGTGGCACCATTACCGGCATCGCCGAAGTGCTCAAGGCCCGCAAGCCGGGCTTCCAGGCCATTGCCGTCGAGCCGGATGCCTCACCCGTGCTTTCAGGCGGCCAGAAAGGGCCGCATCCCATTCAAGGCATTGGTGCTGGCTTTGTGCCAGATGTGCTGAATACGGGCATCGTTGACGAGGTGATCCGCGTCAAGAACGAGGATGCCTTTGCCATGGCACAGCGCGCCGCCAAGGAAGAAGGTCTGCTCGTTGGCATTTCATCGGGCGCATCGTTATGGGCCGCGCTGGAAGTCGCCCGCCGCCCCGAGAACGCCGGCAAGCTGATTGCCGTCATTATTCCGTCCTTCGGCGAACGCTACCTGAGTACAGCCCTCTTTGCCGGACTGACGGACTAACTACTTTCGACGGGCAGGCGCTTTTGGGGGCACTTTCGGGGTGCGTTGACCCGTCGTGGCCGTCACAGTCGCGTTGGCCATGGTCGAGACACTTTCCTCGGCCACCTCGGTAAAACGCTCGACCGCGGCATTGAATCGTTCAAAGGCTTCACTGGTAGAGCGCATGGTCGATCGAATGGCGGCCACTGCCACTTCAGACCCGCCCATCGGCGTTGCCTGGGCAATCTGATTGGCCAGCTCGGTCATCGACGACATAAAGCCCGTGTACTGCGCCTCGATGAGCTGAACCGCATCCTCCTGAGCCACCGCCGAAATCTCGGCCAGACTTCGTGAATAACGTACGCCCTTCTCGATATGCGGCTTCGCCAAATGATGAGGCAGCGTAACCGCATCCTGGGCATTCTGCACTTCGAACATGCGCTGGGTGCCTTGAGCAAAGTCGACCATCACCTCGCGCACAGCATGCAGGTTCAACGCGGCCATGCGCTCGGCCGACAACAACGCTGTGTTGCCCACTGATACGAGGGCATTCACCGCCGCACGCTGAGCGGCAAACATGTCATCCAAATCAAATCCGGGCATGGGTCACTCCTTCAACAATGGCGATGGCGATTGATTGAACGTTTTGATTTTATGCCAGAGTTTAACCAAATGCTATGCTAATCGCATAATCTGAGATTATTTTTAGAGGCGGACATTAAAGCGTTGCAATACGTCCAGGCTGACATGATCCAGCACCCGCTGGTTCGTGCTTTCCAGCACCACATGCGGCGCACAGCCCTCAGCCAGGGCATCGAGCCAGCGGCTCAGGCACAGGCACCACTGATCCCCTTCGGATAACCCCGGAAATTGCCACTCCGGCCTCGGGGTCGACAGGTCGTTTCCGCGCGACTTGCTGAACATCAGAAACTCATCGGTCATGACGGCACAAACCCAATGCGCCCCCAGATCCGTGTCCTCTGAACGACAGCAGCCATCACGCATAAATCCGGTGAGCGGATCAAAGGAACACGGCACCAGCGGCTCCCCGAAAACGTTGCGATCTATTAGGTTGTCTCTTGTTGGCATAATTCACCTTGCGTTACCTAAAGCGCATCCATTCTAAACTTGAAACTAGATCAATGATGAATCCACCCCGCTGGCCACTATTGCTTGGCGCACTCCTGACAACTCTCGCCATCGCACTGGCGGCACTGGGCAGTCACGCCCTCCCCGATATCATGATCGATCCGGTTCGCGCGCATCGTTTCAACACGGCCCTCAGCCTGCATCAATTTAACGCTCTGGGCCTGGTTCTCATGGGGTTGGCCTGCTTTGTCCGCCCCGGCAACCGGCTCTGGCGAATGGCCGCACTGATGCTGACTTCGGGCATCGTACTTTTTAGTGGCAACCTCTATCTCCTAGCCTTCACGCTAAAGACGCCCGCCACCTGGCTCACACCTCTGGGGGGCTTACTCCTGATGGCTGCCTGGCTGTGTTTCGCGCTAGGCGCCGTCCGGAAAGATCAGGGCTACTAGGCGCAGCACTACCGGCGTGCCAGTGCAACACCAGTCACAGCCACGCCCAGCCCCAGTAGCTGCACGAACGTCAGTTGCTCGCCAAAGAGGCCCCAGGCGATCACCACCGTCGTGGGGGGCACCAGATAGAAGAGACTGGCCACATTGACCGCCGTCCCTGAACGGATCAAATGGTTCAACAGGCTGATTGCGCCGATCGATAAGACCAATACCAGCCAGCTCAGGGCAAAGATGAATTCGCCGGTCCATTCCACCTGCCATCCCTCGACCCACCAGGCCAGAGGGATCGTGACCAGCGCCGCCGCGCCAAACTGGATCACCGCACCAGAACGCCAGTCAAATTGGGGGCAGTAACGTTTCTGATAGAGCGTGCCCAGCGTAATCCCGATCAGGGCCAACAATGCTGGCAGAACCCCGCCCCAGCCGAAACCCCCTTCCAGGCGGACCGACAGCACCAACACCGATCCGATGAGCCCCAGTGCCAGTCCCAGCCACTGTCGCCCAACCACCCGCTCCCCCAACATGACCCCGGCCAGCAGTGCCGTTAAAAGGGGTTGCAGCCCAACGAGCAGGCTCACCACTCCTGCCGGCAAGCCCTGGCTAATCGCGGCAAAGACGCCGCCCAGATAGATGGCATGAATCAGCAGCCCCGCCACACACAGATGCAGACACAATCGAAGCGTGCCCGGCCACTGAACACTTAAGGCCAGCGCCAGAACGCCCAGCATCAACACTAGTGCGATATAGCGCAACGACAAAAATGTCAGCGGGCTGGCATAAGGCAGGCCGTATTTCGCCCCGATAAAGCCGGTGCTCCACAGCAGGACGAACAGCAGTGGCAACAGCGGCAAAAACCGATGCAGGGTCTGGCGTGAACACCAGGTAAAAAGGGGCAACGAAGACATGGGCGAATGTTATCCTGTCGGGACCCATCATGCCCAACGCAACTACGTCCCCCCGCAGCGAACTTGAACCTGGCACACCCGCCTTTCGCCGCGCCAACTGGGCACTGATTCTGGGTGGTTTTGCCTGCTTCACGCTGCTTTATGGCACCCAACCCATCCTGCCGCAGTTCACCGATGCCTTTGCGATCTCACCGACCATGGCCAGCCTGGCGGTTTCTGCCGGCACCCTGACGCTATCGGTGCTCCTCATTCCGCTAAGCCTACTTTCCGATCAATTTGGTCGGGCGCCACTGATGAAAGCCGCGCTGCTTGGCGCCACCTTCTTCGCTGCCCTGTCGGCTTTGGCACCGGACTTCGAATGGCTGGTGCTCTCACGCGCAGGCGTGGGGGCCTGCATCGCCGCCCTGCCAGCTGCAGCCATGGCCTACCTCGGCGAGGAAATTGCCCCGGGGGCACGCGCCAGGGTGATGGGTATGTACATTGCCGGCAATGCATTGGGGGGCATGTTCGGCCGCTTTTTATCGGCGCTGGTGACGCAATACAGCAGCTGGCATTACGGTCTAGCGGCGCTCGCCCTCATTGGCGCGGCCTGTACCTGGCTTTTCTGGCGGCTCCTGCCGCCGGCGCAACACTTTCAATCGCGTTCCATGGCGCCCAAGATCCTGTGGCAGGACATCATCCGGATCTACAAGGATCCGGGCTTACCCTGGCTCTTCACGACGGCCTTCCTCATCATGGGTGCCTTTGTCAGCATTTATAACTATCTAGGCTTTCGCCTGAGCGAAGCCCCCTACTATCTGGGTCCTGCCGCCATCGGCGCCATCTTTCTTCTCTATGCCGTGGGGAGTGCCTCGTCAGCGCTGGCCGGACATCTGGTTGAGCGCTACGGGCGCGGGCGCATCATGCGCGCCATGATCATCGCTATGGGCATGGGCGTTTTAGCCACCCTCGACAGCCATCTGATCACCATCATTCTGGGCTTGGCGGTTTTCACCTTCGGCTACTTTGCCACGCACGCCATTGCCAGCGGCTGGGTGGGCGCCCGAGCCGGCGAACGACGCGGCCTGGTCTCGGCGCTGTACCTTTCGAGTTATTACCTGGGCAGCAGCTTTCTCGGGAGCACCTCGGGACCCCTCTGGACCTACTTTGCCTGGCCAGGCATGGTGGCCGGGCTCATGCTGTGTGTCTGCCTGGTCTTCTTGGTGGCAATCTACCTCAGCCGCCTTGAACACCAATCAAGCTAGTTGGAAGGTCTGTAGACCCCCTCGACCGATTTCAATGCACCACGATCAATCGACGTCGTGCCGCAATGGCCTTTCAAACCTGAGACTTTCAAAGACTCCTTCTCATTGCGAAACGTGAAGACACATTGACCATTTTCGTTCGCGTACAGAAACACGTTAGGATAATTCGTCCGCGTAGCCCATCCCCACAGGGTCATGCAGTCTTCCGGACCGTTAACACAGCCCTGCCCCGGTGTAATGTTTCCCGCCGAGAGACGAAAATTGAAACCCGCGTTCCCGAAACCCGTGATTTCAATCTGGGCATTCCTACCCTTGCTGAACTGACCCGAGAGGTTCGTTTCCAGCACGCCGGCACCAGCCACACCACTCACTAGCGCACCCGCCAGCGCCATTCCTGCAATCACACGCAACTTCGACATCATCTTCCTTTCAGGCCAGACGCATGATCTGGCGGTTTATGCATTAAGCTAGCGCCATTCTAGATTGTTTTTCGGTACGACGATGACCCCCATGCTCCGCCAGCGGCTCTTGGCCGTATTACTTACCACGGCCCTTTGCGCCTGTGCCGGCCCCAAGGTGACGAACCAGACCGATGACAGTATCACTTTCAGCTTCCCCAGTGGCCGTCACGGCGTTGAAGACGTGAAGGAAGACGCCGAGCTCTTCTGCAAAAAACGGGGCCGGCATGCCGAACTCCGTGGCGATAAATTCTGCACGGCCAGTTGCCTCAGTTGTGCGCTGGAGTGCCGCGCTACCTTTGTCTGTCGCTAAACCGACACCCGAACGGCATGATCACCCTGAAGAACATCACCCTGCGCCGGGGCGCACGGGTCTTACTGGATGACGCCTCCTGCGTCATCAACCCCGGCGAACGCGTTGGCCTGGTGGGCCGTAATGGCGCCGGTAAATCCACTCTATTTGCCCTACTCAACGGCACCCTGCATGAAGACCGGGGAGACTTTGTCATCCCCGCCCAATGGCGCATGGCGCAGGTTGCCCAGGATATGCCGGAAACCGAAGACAGTGCCACACGCTTTGTCATCGAGGGCGATACCCGCCTGGTGGAGGCTGAAGCGGAAGTGGCGGCTGCCGAGGCCAGCGGTGACGGTGAGCGCATGGCCTATGCCTATACGCACCTCAATGATGTAGGAGCACATGATGCCCAGGCGCGTGCCCAGTCACTGATTCTCGGACTTGGCTTCAAAACCTCTGAACTCGACAAACCCGTCAATAGCTTTTCAGGCGGCTGGCGCATGCGCCTGCAGTTAGCCCGGGCGCTGATGTGCCCTTCTGACCTGTTGCTGCTGGACGAGCCAACCAACCACCTGGATCTCGATGCCCTCGTCTGGCTCGAAGCCTGGCTGAAACGCTACCCCGGCACGTTAATTGTCATTAGCCATGACCGCGAGTTTCTTGATGCCGTGACCAACGTCACGATACACATCGACCACGGCAAGCTGGTGCGCTATGGCGGCAACTACAGCGCCTTCGAAGACCTGCGTGCCGAGCAACTGGCCATCCAGCAGGCCTCGTTTGCCAAGCAGCAGGAAAAGATTGCCCATCTGCAATCCTTCATCAACCGCTTCAAGGCCAAAGCCAGTAAGGCGAAGCAGGCACAGAGCCGCGTCAAGGCACTGGAACGCATGGAAAAGATTGCGCCGGTGCTGGCTGATGCCGAATTCAGTTTTGCCTTTGAAGAGCCAGGCGCCCTACCCAACCCCATGCTGGTCATGGAAGATGCCGCATTCGGTTACCCACCACCAGCCGATGCCGCCCCGGGAACCGCGCCTACGCTAATCGTGCAGCATGCCAAACGCTCTGTGCTGGCCGGGCAGCGGATCGGCATCCTTGGTGCCAACGGTCAGGGTAAATCTACCGTCGTCAAATCGATTGCCAAAGATCTGCAGGTTCAGGGTGGGACCGTCACCGAGGGGCGTGGCCTCACCATCGGATACTTTGCGCAGCAGGAACTTGATGTGCTATCAGCAGATAGTTCGCCGCTGGAGCACATGATCCGCCTCGCCAAAGATGCCCTGGCCAACGGCGCGACAGGTCGCGATACTCGTCAACAGAGTCTGCGCACTTATCTGGGCACCTTCAACTTTACGGGTGATCAGGTGATGCAGGCCGTCGGCACCATGAGTGGTGGTGAGAAGGCCCGCCTGGTGCTGGCTATGATTGTCTGGCAACGACCGAACCTGCTGCTCCTTGATGAGCCTACCAATCATCTCGATCTCGCGACACGGGAGGCCCTCTCGGTGGCGCTCAATGAATTTGAAGGCACCGTCATGCTGGTCAGCCATGACCGGGCTCTGTTGCGTGCCGTGTGTGACAGCTTCTGGCTCGTGGCTAAAGGTACTATCAGTGACTTTGATGGTGACCTGGACGAATACCAGCAATATCTCCTCGACGAAGCGCGTCGCCAGCGTGAGTCCGCTGGCGCCAATAACGCACCCAAATCATCACCCATGGCGGCAGCGTCGTCCAACAGGAACAAACCAGTCTCCCGCGAACTCAAGGCGCTCCAACGTGATCTGGATAAACTCGATCAGAGAATCCCCGCGCTGCAAGCTGAAAAATCGCTCCTGGAAAACGCTCTGGCCGCAACCACCAACCCCGCGACACTGACCGAGACAGGCAGTAAACTCCATGCCATCCAGGATGAACTCGATCGCCTGGAGCTACGCTGGCTGGAGGTCTCGGAAGCCATCGACGCCTGTCAGTCCTGAAGAGTTGAATGACCAAACCCCTGAGCGCCCTCGCATTACCGGAATATTTATGGACCCGATCATCCTGATTGCTGTTGTGGCTGCCGTTTTTGCGGCACTGGCCGGTTACCTGGCTGGCGCCCTCTCGGGTCGTGCCCGAGCGACCGCCGCCGAGACCCGTGCCGAACGATTGCCCCTGGTCGAAGGTCGTTTACAGGAAGCTGAACAACAGCTCACCCAGCTCAATGCGCAGATCGCCAGCCTGACCACCCAACTGGCTCAGGAACGCTCTCAAAGCGTGGAAAAACTCACCCTCTTACAAAACGCCCGTGACGAACTGAGCAGCCAGTTCAAGAATCTGGCCAACGACATCCTGGAAGAAAAATCCAAGCGCTTCAGCGAACAGAACCAGCAAAGTCTCGGCCAACTGCTCGAACCGCTCAAAACCCGTTTACAGGAATTCCAGGGCAAGGTCGAACAGGTTTATGTGCAGGAAGGCAAAGACCGCAGCGCACTGGCTGAACAGGTTCGCCAGCTGATGGAGCTTAACCGCACGGTGAGCCAGGAAGCCAACAACTTGACCCGTGCCCTCAAGGGCTCGAACAAGGCCCAGGGTAACTGGGGCGAACTCATTCTGGAACGGGTGCTGGAAACTGCCGGGCTGCGCAAAGGCGAAGAGTTCGACGTTCAGGAAAGCCACACGACCCCGGACGGCAAGCGCCTGCAGCCGGATGTGGTGCTGCACCTGCCAGAAGATCGCCACCTGGTGATTGATGCCAAGGCCACGCTGGTCGCCTATGAAGACTACGCTAACGCCGAAGACGAAAAGCACCGCGACCTTGCGCTCAAACGCCACCTCGACGCGGTCCGCGCCCACATCAAAGGGCTCTCAGACAAGAATTACCAGGATCTCTACGGCATTAAGTCACTCGACTTTGTCTTGATGTTCATTCCCATCGAACCAGCTTTCATGCTGGCCGTCACCCATGACCGGGATCTGTTCATGGATGCCTGGAACAAAAATGTGCTGCTGGTTAGCCCATCGACGCTGCTCTTTGTAGTGCGCACCGTCGCCAGCCTCTGGCGCCAGGAAGCACAAAACCGGAATGCGCAGGATATTGCCAAACGCGGCGCTGAGCTCTACGACAAGTTCGCCGGCTTTGTAGAGGATATGGAATCGCTCGGCAACCGTCTGGGCCAGGCCCAGAAGGATTACGACAGTGCGCTCAACAAGTTATCGACCGGTCGCGGCAATCTGATCCGTCAGGCGGAAATGCTCAAGAAGCTTGGCGTCAAACCCGGTAAGTCCTTGCCTGCCCCGCTCGTCGACAACGCCAGCGATGCGGCGGATATGGAATAAACCACCCCACAAGCGCTAACAGCGGCACCAACTGCGCATTCTTTGATCTAAATCAACTTATTAGGCATTAAAAGCCGAGACGGCGGCGCCTGCATCGGGCATGATCGGGACAATTTTTATTGTTGCGGATCCCTGCCATGGTCGCCACCCAAACCGCTTTGCCTGATCAGTTTCCCCATATTTTGCCGACGCTACTTCCCCTGCTTCAGCAGGGTGGACTCGCGCCCCTCAACGTCGGTCGAAAAACCCTGTTGCCGATTGTTCAAGGTGGCATGGGCGTGGGGGTCTCAGCCCATTCGCTCGCCGGCACCGTCGCTGCCTGCGGGGGCATCGGTACCATTGCTTCGGTGGATCTACGCCACCTGCACACGGATCTGGCCGAGCAGACCCACCGGGCCCGGGGTGAGGAAGGTAAGGCCCTGATCGAAGCCGCCAACCAGGAAGCTTTGCGCCGCGAGATCCGGGTTGCCCGCGAGCTGGCTCAGGGGCGCGGCATGATCGCCGTGAATGTCATGAAAGCCCTCTCGGCCTATCAAGATTATGTGAAGACCGCGCTGCAGGCCGGGGCTGATGCCATCGTGGTCGGCGCTGGTCTGCCGCTGGATCTGCCCGAACTGGCCGCCGATTACCCGCATGTGGCGCTGATTCCGATTCTGTCCGATGCCCGCGGTGTGAAGATCGTCATGAAAAAATGGGCCCGAGCTAACCGGCTCCCCGCGGCCATTGTGATTGAACACCCCGGCTATGCCGGCGGCCACCTAGGGGCAGCTACTGTCGACGACCTCAGCAACACCCGTTTTGATTTTGAGACCGTCATCCCTGAAACCCGCGCCCTTCTCCGTGAGTTTGGCGTCGAAGACGTGGTGCCAATTATTGCGGCGGGCGGTATCCGCTCCCATGCCGATATTGTGCGCATGCAATCTCTGGGGGCGGCAGCGGCTCAATTGGGCACCGCATTTGCCGTAACCGCCGAGGGCGACGCCAGCCTGGCCTTTAAGGAAATTCTAGCTGGCGCCCGCGATGAAGACATGGTCGAGTTCGTCAGTGTCGCCGGGCTGCCGGCTCGTGCCGTCAAAACCCCGTGGCTGACGCACTATCTGGAAAAGGTGGAAAAACTGCAGGCACGCGCCAAAGAAAAGGCCCAGTGCATCAAATACTTTGATTGCCTCGCGCACTGCGGTCTGCGTGATGGCAACGGCAAGGTGGGTCAGTTCTGTATCGATCACCAGCTCACCCTCGCCTACAAGGGCGAAGGCAACAAGGGACTCTTTTTCCGCGGTGTTGGCGATCTGCCCTTTGGCAACCAGATCCGCAGCGTCAAGGAACTGATGACAACCTTGCTAATGTCGGAAGCGGTTCCCTGCACCTGATCGATCGCAACTAGCCTGGATTGCTACTGAAGAAGCCGAGCTTCGCCTCGCGCGGCAGCTGCTTGAGCTGCCACTCGGCCCTAGATGCACTGGAACGATCCGGATAATCGCGCTGCGCCACAATACGGAGCGGCGGATTGGCGCGCGTGTAACGAGCACCCTTACCTGACACGTGCGCTGCAAAGCGCGCTGTCACATCCGTGGTGATACCCGCGTAATACGCGCCGTTAGCGCATTCGAGCAGATAGAGGGTCCAAGAGCGGTCTAACATGATGCGTGAGCATAGCAAGTTGCCTACAATGCCGCATGCCCGAGCAAATCACTCCGACCCTCCATTGGCAGCAGGACAGCCAGCCTCATCAGGCACGCTGGCTTTCCGAGGCCGGTCTGCCCGCACCTGAACAGGTCGTCGTTGCAGATGACACGCTCTCAGCTGATGCCGCCTTCCGCCTCGTCCAGGCCGGCACGGCCATCCTCTGGCGGGGCGATTACCCCAACGCCCGCCACCTGCTGCAGGCACTCACCCGCCGGGTTGATCGGCCGCCTCGCAACCCCTTACCCCCCGCCCAGACAGCTCTGGAAGCCTTTGAACGCCATCGCCTCAGCCAGGGGCGCCGCGCCACGCTACTCGGTCGCCTCCTAGTGCCCCTCACCGCGAACTATCAGGTACCCCTGCGCCGCGCTCAGGACGTGCAAGCTGCCTGTCTTGCCGCCCTGGGCGAACCCTCGCCGGAGCTGGGAGACAGCGTCATCAGCCTGCGTGGCCTCCTGGCGCTGGTCAGCGCCTTCGAGTGGCGCAAAAAAGGGGCCCATGTGCCAGCACTGGAGGCAGCCATCCACCCGCACTTCGGAGTGTTTTCCCCGGTACGGGGCGAATATGTTGATCTGGTTGCCCAGGCACCCCTGCCACAACCGTGCCAGACCGCTTTTGAGCTCGGTGTTGGCTCTGGCGTTCTGAGCGCCGTCCTGGCCAAACGCGGCATCCCGAGAATCTTCGCCACCGATCTTGAGCCGCGGGCACTGGCCTGCGCCAGCGAGAACCTGGAGCGCCTCGGTTACACCGATCAGGTCACGCTCTGCCGGGAGGACCTCTTCCCCACCACCAGCCCGGCACCGGCATTGGCCGACCTGATTGTCTGCAACCCACCCTGGTTGCCCACCACACCAACCTCACCGGTCGAGGCGGCGGTCTATGACCCCAACTCGCAGATGCTACGTCGCTTTCTGGCCGGGGCGGCAAACCGCCTAGCCGCCCATGGCGAAGCCTGGCTGATTCTGTCAGATCTTGCCGAGCACCTCGGGCTACGTTCCCGAGAGGATCTACAGAGCTGGATCACGGCCGGCGGCCTTGTAGTGGCCGACCGTCTGGACACCCGGCCCAAGCACGCCAAAACCCGCAACGACACTGATGCGCTGCACAAAGCCCGTGCGCACGAAACGACCTCCTTATGGCGCCTGAAAAAGGCCTAAAAAGGGCGTCAATTAAGCACTTGATGCATTGACGAGAGCCCCGCCGGTGCGGATACTCATAGCTTCGCCAGATTAACCTGACGGCACCATAAGGCTCGCACAACGAGCTATTTATAACGATTACTTGAATTCAAGGGGACACCATGTCTGACAAGTCGAAGATCATCTACACGCTCACCGATGAAGCGCCGCTGCTCGCCACCTGCGCCTTCCTGCCAATCATCCGGACCTTTACCGAGCCGGCCGGCATCGAGATCGTGAAGAGTGACATCTCCGTGTCTGCCCGTGTCCTTTCAGAATTTTCCGAATTCCTATCCGATGACCAGAAAGTTGCCGATAACCTGGCCGAGCTGGGTAAACTGACCCTGCAACCTGATACCAACATCATCAAGCTGCCCAATATCAGTGCGTCGGTCTCGCAGCTCAAGGCCTGTATCAAGGAACTGCAAGCCAAGGGTTACAAGATTCCAAACTACCCTGAAGACCCGCAAACCGCTGAAGAAAAGGATATTGCCAAGCGTTACGGTAAGTGCCTGGGCTCGGCCGTGAACCCGGTATTGCGTGAGGGCAACTCGGATCGCCGTGCCCCGCAGGCTGTCAAGAACTTTGCCCGCAAGCACCCGCATTCGATGGGCAAATGGAATCAGTGGTCACAGTCGCACGTCTCGCACATGCATTCGGGTGACTTCTACCACGGCGAAAAATCGATGACCCTCGATAAGGCACGCACAGTGCGTATGGAGCTCATCGCCAAGGGCGGTAAGATCACCGTCCTGAAGCCCGAAGTCAAACTGCTGGCCGGCGAAATTATTGACTCTATGTTCATGAGCAAGAAGGCTCTGTGCAAGTTCTACGAAGACGAGATGGAAGACTGCCGCAAAGCCGGCATCCTCTTCTCGCTGCATGTGAAGGCCACGATGATGAAAGTTTCGCACCCCATCGTCTTCGGCCACTGCGTCAAGATCTACTACAAGGAAGCTTTCGAGAAGCACGCCAAGCTGTTTGAAGAACTCGGCATCAACGTTAATAACGGTATGGTTGATCTGTACGAGAAGATCAAAACGCTGCCGGAATCAAAGCGTGACGAAATCGTCCGTGACCTGCACGCCTGCCACGAACATCGCCCGGAACTGGCCATGGTCGACTCGGCCAAGGGCATCACCAACTTCCATTCACCAAACGACATCATCGTGGATGCCTCCATGCCGGCCATGATCCGCGCTGGCGGCAAAATGTGGGGTGCCGATGGCAAGCAGTACGATGCCAAGTGCGTCATGCCGGAATCAACCTTCGCCCGTATCTATCAGGAGATGATCAACTTCTGCAAGACCAACGGCAACTTCGATCCGAAGACCATGGGTAGCGTGCCGAACGTCGGCCTGATGGCTCAGAAGGCCGAAGAGTACGGCTCACACGACAAGACCTACGAAATCGCTGAAGACGGCATTGCCAATATTGTCGACGTCGATACCGGTGAAGTGTTGCTGACCCAGAACGTTGAAAAGGGTGACATCTGGCGTATGTGCCAGGTCAAGGACGAACCGATCCGTGACTGGGTCAAGCTGGCCGTTACACGCGCCCGCAACTCCAACACCCCGGCTATCTTCTGGCTGGATCCGTACCGCCCACACGAAGCCGAACTGATCAAGAAGGTCAAAAAGAACCTGATCGATCACGATCTCACTGGCCTTGACATCCAGATCATGTCGCAAGTCCGCGCCATGCGTTACACCCTGGAGCGCGTCGTGCGTGGCCTGGATACTATCTCGGTGACCGGCAACATCCTGCGCGACTACCTGACCGACCTCTTCCCCATCATGGAACTGGGCACCTCGGCCAAAATGCTTTCGATCGTGCCGCTCATGGCAGGCGGTGGCATGTATGAAACCGGTGCTGGTGGTTCGGCCCCGAAGCATGTGCAACAGCTCACCGAAGAAAACCACCTGCGTTGGGATTCACTGGGCGAGTTCCTGGCACTGGCCGTGTCGCTGGAAGATCTGGGCATCAAGACCAACAACAGCCGCGCCAAGCTGCTGGCCAAGACCCTGGATGCCGCCACCGGCAAGCTACTCGACAATAACAAGTCACCCTCGCCCAAGACCGGTGAGCTGGATAACCGTGGCAGCCAGTTCTACCTGGCCATGTACTGGGCGCAGGAACTGGCCAACCAGACCGAAGACAAGGAACTGGCTGACAAGTTCAAGACACTGGCCAAGACGCTGACCGATAACGAAGCCCAGATCGTGGCCGAGATGAAAACCGTGCAGGGCAAGGCGGTTGATATCGGTGGCTACTACAAGGCCGATTCGGAAAAGACCAAAGCCATCATGCGTCCGAGCACCACGCTCAACGCCGCACTGAAGGCTGCCCGCGCTTAATCGCACTGGGTACGCAACAGAACCCACCGCTTGCGGTGGGTTTTTTCTTCTTAGGGCATTCATATGACCAACCTGAACCCCAATTTCTGGCAAGAACGTTTCGAGACCGGGCAGACCGGCTGGGATCGCGGTGGCCCCAGCCCACAGCTCAAGCACTGGCTGGATATCGGCGAACTATCGCCTTGTAGGATTGCCGTGCCAGGTTGCGGCCGTGGCTGGGAGGTGGCCGAACTCGCCCAACGTGGTTTTGATGTGACTGGCCTTGATTACACCGAAGCGGCAGTCCGTGAGGCACAGGCCAAGCTACATCAGATGGGGCTTGCTGCAGAGATTCTTCAGGCCGATGTTCTCAGCTATCACCCCGAACAACCCTTCGATGCAGTTTATGAACAAACCTGTCTGTGCGCCATCGACCCGGATCACTGGATTCAGTATGCAGACCAGTTAGCACGCTGGATCAGACCGGGCGGCCACCTCTATGCGCTCTTCATGCAGGCCGGACGACCCGGCGCCCAGGAAGGGCTGAAAGAAGGACCGCCCTTCCACTGCGACATCAATGCCATGCATGCGCTATTTAATAGCCGTCACTGGCACTGGCCAGCCACCTTACCGACCCCTGTCAAACATCCCAACGGGCTTTTCGAACTGGCGATCCGCCTGGAGCGCAAGACCTGATCAGGCGCGGAAGCTTACAAACTCATCCACCGAAACACGGGCGGTTTTGAGGGTATTGATGATGGCCTTCTTATCCTCATAGCCCATCGCCATACCGCACACCACCGCTTCATTTCCGGGCAAATCGAGATGCTTCTCGATGATGCGATGAAACTGGTTAAAGGCCGCCTGCGCACAGGTGGCCAGGCCATGACCAACCGCACTGATCATGATGTTCTCCATGAACATTCCGTAATCGAGCATACTGCCCCGACCCATCACACGGTCTACCGTAAAGATCATACCGACCGGCGCATTGAAGAAGCGGAAATTCTTGGCATGCTGTGCCTTCATACCTGCTTTGTCATCTTTGCCCAGACCCAGCAAGCCGTATAAATCAAAACCCACCTTGCGGCGACGGCCGATAAAGGGCTCAATCCACTCCTTCGGGTAATAGTCGTATTCCTCGTGATGCTGCGATGCCTTATCCGGATTAAGAAATGTTGCCACAATCTCTTCGCTCAGGCGCGCCTTGGCATCCCCCGTCAGCACATACACTTTCCAGGGCTGGGTATTGGCCCCCGATGGCGCGCGCGAAGCTACTTGCAGGATCTCGCGGACCAGCAGAGGATCAACCGGGGTATCCAGAAAGGCCCGAACAGAACGTCTGGCCAGAATGGCCCGGTCAATAATCTCTGAATGTTTCACGCGATCGTTTCCTCAAGAGCGGCGGGGTGCCAGCACAGTCGCCTCACCTTCCAGCACGGTTCTGCCCTGAACCTGACAGATCGTATCAAGAACCACACGGTTTTTTTCAACATCCAGCGACTTCACTGTCACAATCGCCCGTACCGTATCGCCCGGGTGGACCGGCGCCTTGAAACGCAGTGACTGGGTTAAGTAAATCGTCCCCAGACCCGGCAACTTGTTACCAATACAGGCAGAGACAATACCGGCCGTCAGCAAACCATGTGCAATACGACCATGAAACGCAGTGTGCTCGGCAAACTCCTGGTTCAGGTGGACCGCATTCATATCCCCCGAGGCGGCGGCAAACATCAGAATATCGGCCTCCGTCACCGTCTTGGCATAACTACGGCTCATTCCCACCGATAGTTTGTCAATGGTGTAACCAATTTCATCATCTTCGTAAGTCATATCCTAGCCTTTTGATTCCCACGCAAATCACCCGCGTTAGTGCGGCGCAGCATCATTGTGAAGCATGCGAACGAATTTTAGGGAGTGCCTGAATGAATTTTGCGTGACAACCGCTTACGATTCCTCGCCTGCACCTACCCCATTCCAGGGTTTTACCAGCGTATTCTCGATATGAAACAGTTCCAGCACGCGACCTACGGTGTGGTCGACCAGATCCATCACCGACTTAGGTTGAATATAAAACGCCGGGACGGGCGGCATCACAATCGCACCGTTGTCAGTCACCTGAGCCATTGACCGGATATGGCCGGCATGTAAGGGCGTTTCCCGGAGCAGTAACACCAGCCGACGACGCTCCTTGAGCACCACATCGGCGGCACGGGTAATCAGATTGCCCGTCGACCCCCAGGCGATATCCGATAAGGTATGCACCGAGCATGGAGCCACCACCATTCCCAGCGTTTTCAGGGAGCCGGAGGCAATCGAGGCGCCAATATTCTTGGGAGAATGCACCTTCGTCGCCAGCGACTCAACCCAGGCCGGCGCGTAATCGGTTTCGGTCGCCATCGTCAGCTTAGCGGCATCGCTCATCACCAGATGGGTTTCTACACCGGCCTCTTTGAGCGCCTCGAGGAGCCGGACACCATACACGGTGCCCGAAGCGCCGGTAATACCGACAATCAGTCTCTTGGGGTTTACATTCATGGGTCAGATATTACCGCCGGTGGCCAACAATGCAAGGGGCTACTCAGGCCGGTTGGCCATCCAGAGCAACACCACACCCATAACCACAGCGATGGCAAGAATCAGCCAGATCTCAGCACCCGAAGCATAGAGAACCCCCAGGCTGGCGAGCATCATCAGAGCGGCCATGACCTTGGCCTGCCGGGGAATCGCCCCACGCTCCCGCCATCGGACAATATGTGGCCCGTAACGTTTATGAGAAAGCAGCCAGACTTCGACCTCGGTCCAACCCTTGCTCGCTGCCCATGCCGCAAGGATCATAAAAGGCACCGTAGGCAAACCGGGCACAACAATGCCAATCAGCCCAAGGGCGATAGCGATGACACACAGAAGCCGCCAATAGAATCTACGCATGGGGCATCAACCAATTTGCGATCGTCACTTTAAGATCTGGCGGAGCAGGCAGTCTGCGCTAGGTTGTCTCAGCCGTTTCAGGGAATTTTACAGGGAAATTTGGTTAAATCTCCACCCTAAAACAGTCAAACCCGCTTCGGTACTGCTTCTAACGACACTCCCTCTGAAAATAACAGGGAATAAGAGGGAATTCTTTGGAGTGCCACTGATGAATTCGTCGGCTTTGCGTCCAATGGCCGTTTACACAAAATTCAGGACACCCTCGTCACCGGTTTCAGGCCTTCGTACCTGATGTTGGCCCCATAACCACGATACAGCGGAAGGAAATTGCCGTTTTTTGCAGCTTGCGAGTCTATTGGATCATCTAGATTGATAAACGCTACCGAAGCAAAATAACCAATGGCACTAATCTTGGCGCAATGGTCGATGATATCCACCATGTTTTCGGGCAGGGCAGCACCACTCTCGGGGTAACGGACTTCACGCACGACAACCCACTCTGGACCTTGATCGCCTTCAAACCAGATTGATGGGTCAACGCTGGGGTTGCTCTGCCAGGTGAGTATCTTTTTTTTCTGGGCCTCCAGACCCTGCCGGACAATCTGAACCGCAAAGTCATGTAATTCCCAGTCGGTCATCACGATTTTTTCATCGTTGATCAACTCGGGCGGATTAATCATCTTCTGGGTATTCGGATCCAGCAAACCCCAGCCCGGAAGAAGTGGACGCCATTCGTCACCGTGTTTTTTCATGGGCATGACGCAGGCGTGTCCCTTGCAACCCTCTGCGATCATGAACAGCGCCTCCGGGTTACCCGGTGCCCCCACCTCTTCATCGGCATCTTCGACACGGATAAAGAACAACTGATTACCTAACCGGAAAGACAAGTGTTCTAGAAATGGGGGTTCCAGATTGACACGTATCCAGCTACTGATGTTGCCACCTGCCTGTTGTTCCAGATGCATTCCCGCCGCTTGCCAGCATTTGGCAAATTCTGGGCTGGCTTCATCCATATAGATTTCTTTCATACCTGGTTCCTCTAGCGTGATGCTCATACAGAAGATGCGTCAACGCAATAGACTTGGCGACACGATCCCTGAGCGTTGGCTGCGAGAGCACCTCGACTTCCGTTCCTTCTCGAAGGATATCAAGAATCCTTTCAGAACCATCGGCGTAGGGAATCTCAAATACGGTTACGGGCCCTAACCCGTAGATCGAGCGTTCAAGTCACTCACGGAGCACCCCCCTTCGACAGTCCGGCAAAATCAAACTGCCCACTAGGCGGTTTTTCTAGCCTCAAACTTGACGTAACCCATCCCCCCCTTTAAAAAGAGACGCTTACCAAGTCATCCCCGACGAACGATAAGCCCGCCGAATGACTGAGCTATCGGCATCAGTTCAATTGTGTTTATGTTCACATGAGGTGGGCGGGTTGCAATCCAATAGATTGTCTCGGCAATATCCTTAGCGGTCAGTGGCTGCACATCGGTATAAACGGAAGCGGCTTTCGCATCGTTTCCATGAAAGCGAACATTTGAAAACTCTGTTCCTCCGCACATACCAGGCTCAATGTCTGAGACTCTCACTGCTGTACCAGCGAGATCAGCACGTAAATTAAGACTAAACTGTCGAACAAATGCTTTTGTCGCGCCATACACGTTTGCACCAAAATAAGGCCAACTACCCGCGGTAGAGCTTATATTGAACACATGCCCGCGGTTCTGCTTAACCATCTCGGGCAAAAATGCTCTCGTCACTTGAACGAGACCTTTGCAGTTTGTATCTATCATCGTTTGCCAGTCGTCTAACTTGGCTTGATGAGCCGGATCCAATCCCAAGGCCAATCCAGCATTGTTGACGAGCACGTCTACTCGAGAGAATTCATCTGGCAACTTTTCCGGTAGCTGCATGACTGCTTCAGAGTCACGCACATCAAGCGTTACGGGCAAGAGTGAAGCACCTAATTCTTCTGACAGGGCTTTCAGCCGATCAGCACGTCTCGCCGTCGCAATTACCTTATGACCATGTTTGACAAAAACTCTCGAAATTTCAGCGCCAAATCCAGCAGAAGAGCCAGTGACAAGCACGATCATTGATTTCTCCCCGAGTTGATCAAAATTACTAAAGCCTGTGAAAGCTGATTATCGTCGCCTGATTCTGCCTCTTCTGAGCCGTCATGGAGGAAACTGTCTCGTTTGAGTCAGTGCTCAAAGAAATCTTCTATTATTTCTGCAAGTACCTTAGGTTGATCGTGCTGGACATTATGGCCGGCATTTGAAACAACCGTTGACTTTATATGTGCGAAACAACCAGCTAGCCGCTCGAAGTCTTCTCCGCTGCTACCAAACCTAGACATCACGAACCCTGAATCTGAAACGACCAAAAGAACAGGAGCCGTTATCGAGCGCCATGCAGCCATTGAGTCCTCGATACGGTATATAAATGGCGCGGGAACGCGGTGCCATGGGTCGAACGCAAAAATGTACGCACCGTCTTCCAGTTTCCTATTCATCGATGCCGCTAAAAAGTGAGCACGTTCTTTTGTCAGACGATGGTTGGTTGACATGAGTTTCTCAGTCATTGATGCCACAGAGGAGTATCTGTTGACGCGTGGTGGGGCTATTGCATTATTGAGCCACGCTTCAAGCTGCTGCGGAGCGGTAATCGACGTGTCTGGTTTCAATCCGAGAAAATCCAACATTACGAGCTGCTTTACTCGCTCGCTACGAACACCTGCGTAAACAGAGGTAATACTTGCTCCCATACTATGACCAACCACCCTTACTGGCTCTGATGGCGAATAGTAGTCAAAGACTGCCTCTAAATCGGCATAGTAATCGGGATACCAATATGCTCGGTCAATCCATTCGCTCAATCCGTATCCACGTAAATCCGGTGCTATCACATGCCATTCGTGAGTTAGCTCATCAACCAGAAACTGGAAAGTCGGCGAGGAATCCATCCACCCATGGATAAAAAAGACAGGCGGAGAATCCTTATGCCCCCAGTGCCGAACATTGATATCAAGGCCTCTGAGTCTTACCATCTCGGTTCTACTAGTCTTCAACTTCTTTACACCTAATCAGGTTAGTAAGTGCGCGCTTTGAGCTCAATGGTAGGAACAGTGAGTGGCTTTGTGTGCACATCCTTATAGACCAGTTTATTGTCATCTCTAAACCAGAGGGTATGTTTTAACCAATCCCTGTCATTTCTACCATTCGGCATAGAAGGTGAATCCGGATAGTCATTTCGGACATGTGCACCTCTGGACTCCTTTCTCGCACTTGCTGAAACCATTGTTGATACAGCAACCTCGATCAGATTATCGAGCTCTAACGCTTCCAATCGTGCCGTATTGAAGACCTTTGATTTATCTTTAATTTGCGTTTGGTTTACTTGATTTCTAAGTCGATGAATTTTTAACTCACCCTCTTCCAAAAGATCTTTAAACCTGAACACGCCGGCATGGTTCTGCATTGTTTTTTGAATCTCCAAACGGGTCTCATAGACGCTCTCCCCATCTCGCTGGCACTCCAATCGACCCAATCGTTCATGGGTTTTTTGAACGTATGAATCACTGAATTTCTTGTGTACCAGAAGTTCGGACTTAATATCTTTAATCGCAGTCTGCGCTGCAGATTTTCCAAACACCAGAAGATCTAGCAAAGAATTGGTCCCCAACCGGTTAGCACCATGCACCGATGCACAAGCGCATTCCCCTGCCGCATAAAATCCTCTAACGGGAATTTCCATACCTCGCTCGTCGGGAACAACCACTTGCCCAAGATAATTAGTAGGAATTCCGCCCATTTGATAATGGCAAGTTGGCACAACTGGCAACAGGTTTGAAACACAATCCAGTCCTGCGAACTGCATTCCTATCTCTCTAATCCCCGGCAATCGTTTGTTGATGACATCTGGACTTAAATGAGTTAAATCCAGCAAAACATGGTCTTTATTTTGCCCCGCGCCGCGGCCCTCATTTATTTCTGTGACCATTGCTCTAGCGACCACATCTCTAGAAGCAAGATCTTTTGCATTCGGGGCGTAGCGCTCCATAAACCGTTCACCCTGCGCATTACGCAACACACCGCCCTCTCCCCTCACTCCTTCAGTAATAAGAACTCCAGCTCCAGCAATACCTGTTGGGTGAAACTGCCAAAATTCCATATCTTCAAGAGGTATGCCAGCTCTGGCTGCCATACCCAATCCATCGCCTGTATTGATGAATGCATTAGTTGAAGAGTGGTAGACCCTTCCTGCCCCACCTGTGGCAAAAAGAACCGCTTTGGCCAAAAAGATTGAGACCTTACTCGTCTCCATCTCCATTGCTATGACACCAATCACGTCTCCATCATCATCTCTAATGAGATCTAGGGCCATCCATTCAATAAAGAACCGCGTATTTAGCGCCACATTTCTTTGGTACATCGTGTGCAGCATCGCGTGGCCGGTTCTGTCCGCAACACCACATCCGCGTCCGACAGGTTTTTCTCCATAGTTTGCACTGTGACCACCAAATGGTCTTTGATAGATAAGACCTCTATCTGTGCGATCAAAAGGCATCCCCCAGTGCTCTAGCTCTGCTACCGCTTCCACTGATTACCTGCACATGAATTCAATGGCATCTTGATCGCCAAGCCAATCAGACCCCTTGACCGTGTCAAACATATGCCAATGCCAATTGTCCACTTCGGAGTTTCCAAACGTAGCAGCAATGCCACCCTGTGCGGCAACCGTATGAGAGCGTGTGGGGAACACTTTAGACAATACGGCGGTATTAATGCCCGCTTGTGACAACTCAATGGCAGAACGCAATCCAGCCCCACCAGCTCCAACAACGATAGCGTCAAATTTGTAAATTTCTGGCTTGTCTCTCATCAGTTAGTCTTTCAAGGAAATTACGATTCCAGTGATACACACGATTGCAGCGCCCAAAGTAAGTGTCACGCCTACCCACCCATACGCCGTCCAAGGCAGACCTAAGGCCGTCCCCATAGTGCTACTTCCAAGATAGCTGCTCGAAAAAAACAGTGACGAAACCAATGCTTTTCTTGTGGTTGCCAAATGGCCGATCCAGGCGTTTCCAACAGCAAAAACACCGAAATAACCTACTGTAAAAATCGATAGGCCTAAGACAACGAGGACAAGAGAATCTGCAAGCGTAACAATGACACCACACAACATGACGGCAGCAAATAACAAAGCGATTCGTCTGTGACCATACGCATCTGCCAAGCCACCTGATTTAGCAGAGGAAAAACTTCCTATCGCATATATCAAAAAAATCAAGCCAATTGCGGTTGGCCCCAAATTATATGGAGAGTCGCTGAGCCTGAAACACAAATAGTTGTAAAGCGCAACGAAACTTCCCATCAAGAGAAAACCAATCGTAAATAGCCTTGGGAATGCCTTGTTAGAATAAATCTTCTTAATTTCTGAAAAAAGCTGCCAGAAACTTATTTCGGAGTGTTTAAAGAATCTCGCAGGAGGAATCAACTTGTAGAAAACGAAAGCGCCCATCAGCCCGATAAGCCCGATAACTCCTAGACTAAACCTCCACCCCATCCAGCTTGTAAAAATTGCTGATACTAAGCGGCCACTCATCCCCCCTAACGCATTCCCTGCAATACACAAACCAATAGCTTTTCCTCTTGATTCAATCGAGATTTCATCACCAAGGTACGCCATGGCAGCCGCTGGGACACAAGCCGCAAAAAAACCCACCAGCACTCTCGAAATAACCAGGTGGTCATAATCTGCTGAAATAGCCGAAAGGATTGATGCAATAGCTGATCCAAGTATCCCCAAAAAGATGAGCAACTCACGTCCGAAACGATCTGCTGCAACAGCCATTGGAATCAGGGCAAATGCAATACCTGCCGTACCGGCAGACATACTTAAACTCGCAAGGCTAGGAGTTAAGGAAAATTGCTCAGCTAATTGGGGCAAAATTGGCTGAGGGCTATGCAGCACGGCAAAGGTCGTAAAGCTTCCAATAGCCAGTGCAAATGCCGCTCTCGAAAACTCGAGTGAACCATATTTCAGTTTCGATGCCACATCGGCATCTCCGCATATGGCTCCTAGCTGTGAATTGTTCAAACCCGCAGCTGCGGCATTTTTACCGAGATCAAGCATTGAAATGCGACTCTAATTTCACTTACATAGTTGAATAATTGGGGCCGCCGCCACCTTCAGGCACCGTCCAGTTGATGTTCTGGGTCGGGTCCTTGATGTCGCAGGTCTTGCAGTGCAGGCAGTTCTGGGCGTTGATCTGCAGCTTCGGCGTGCCGGCTTCTTCGCCGACAATCTCATACACACCCGCCGGGCAGTAACGTGTTTCCGGCGAACCGTAATGGACGAAATTGACGCTCATCGCCACATCCGGATTCTGTAGCTGCAGATGGCAGCGTTGGTTTTCTTCGTGGTTGGTGCTCGACAGAAAAACAGAAGAGAGACGGTCAAATGTCAGCACCCCATCCGGTTTCGGGTAGTCGATCTTGGGCGCCTTGCTCTTGTCCTGCAGCTGGTCATGATCGTTGTGATGACGCATGGTCCACGGCGCTTTACCCCGGAACAGGTAGGTGTCGATGGCGCCATAGGCCAGCCCACCCCACAGCCCCCACTTGAAGGCCGGGCGGATATTGCGCACGCTATAGAGCTCGTCCCACAACCAGGTCTTCTTGAGCTTCTCGGGATACGACGTGGCTTCGTTCGGCGGGTTTTCTGCGTTTGCGTCAACTCCCAAAAGATCAAATACGGCATCCGCTGCCACCATGGCCGACTGCATGGCCATGTGGGTACCCTTGATCTTCGGCACGTTCAGGAAACCCGCCGTATCGCCGACCAGCACACCGCCCGGGAAGGTCAGTTTGGGCAGCGATTGGAAGCCACCTTCGGACAAGGCACGCGCGCCGTAGGAGATGCGACGCCCACCTTCCAGATGTTTGCGGATAACGGGATGCGTTTTGTAACGCTGAAACTCTTCGTACGGCGACAACCAGGGGTTCCTGTAATCGAGGCCGACGACGAAGCCGACGGCGACCAAGTTGTCTTCCAGGTGATAGAGGAAGGAGCCACCGTAGGTGTCCGACGGCAGCGGCCAGCCGGCCGTGTGGATGATGAGGCCCGACTTGTGCTGCTCGGGTGGCACTTCCCACAGCTCCTTGATGCCGATACCGTAGGTTTGCGGATCGACGCCATCACGCAAGTTGAATTTCTTGAACAGCTCTTTGCTCAGCGAGCCACGGCAACCTTCGGCAAAAATCGTTTGCCGGGCATGCAGTTCCATGCCGGGCTGGTAGTTGCCGGTCTCTTCGCCGTCCTTGCCGATGCCCATGTCGCCGGTGGCAACGCCCTTGACCGACCCATCGTCGTTGTAGAGCACTTCAGCCGCGGCAAAACCGGGGTAGATTTCCACCCCCAGCGCTTCGGCCTGTTCGCCCAGCCAGCGGCAGACCTTGCCGAGGCTCACGATGTAATTGCCTTCGTTATGCATCTGGGGCGGCGTCGGCAGTTTGCGAGTGTCAGTTTCCGACAGCAGCAGGAATTCATCTTCCTTGGCTTCGGTGATGAGCGGTGCCCCCATCTCACGCCATTGCGGCAGCAGTTCATTCAGAACGCGCGGCTCAATCACGGCACCCGACAGGATATGGGCGCCGACTTCCGAGCCCTTCTCGATCAGGCAGACGCTGATATCACGGCCGCTTTCGGCAGCGCGCTGCTTCAGTCGAATCGCTGCCGTCAGGCCGGACGGGCCGGCACCGACGATAACGACGTCATAGTCCATCGATTCGCGATCAGTACGCATGGCAATATTTCCCAATTTATTTATCAGAGCGATGCGGTCAGTTGCGGCACAGCCTCGAAGAGGTCAGCCACCAGACCGTAATCGGCCACCTGGAAGATCGGCGCATCCGGATCCTTGTTGATGGCCACGATGACCTTCGAATCCTTCATGCCGGCCAGATGCTGGATGGCGCCGGAAATACCAACGGCGATATACAGCTGCGGTGCCACGATCTTGCCGGTCTGACCAACCTGGTAATCGTTCGGGACGAAACCGGCATCGACGGCGGCGCGCGAAGCTCCAATCGCGGCGCCCAGTTTGTCGGCCAGCGGTTCGAGTACCGATTTGAAGTTCTCGCCACTGCCCAGAGCCCGGCCGCCGGACACCACAACTTTGGCAGCACCCAGTTCGGGGCGCGCGGACTGGGTCAGCTCGCGGCCGATCAGATCGGACTTCTTGCCGGCATCGGCTGCAGCGGCGTTCTCAACAGCAGCGCCACCGCCGTCCGCGACCGGGTCAAAGGCCGTCGAGCGAACGGTGATGACTTTCTTGGCATCCGACGAGACGACCGTGGCCAGGGCATTACCGGCATAGATCGGGCGCACAAACGTATCTTCACTCACGACACCCATGATGTCGGAGATCTGCGCCACATCCAACAGCGCGGCGACACGCGGCATGGTGTTCTTACCGTAGCTGCTGGCTGGAGCCAGCAAATGGCTGTAGTTCGCGGCGAGGGACACCACCAGCTTGGCCAGCGGCTCAGCGGCTTGATCACTGTACACAGCGTTGTCGACGACCAGGACGCGCTTGACGCCCTGCAGAGAGGCGACTTTGGCAGCAACGTCGGCACAGCCTTGGCCGGCGACGAGCACGTCAATATCGCCAGACAGCTTGGTTGCTGCGGCAATGGTGTTGAGCGTTGCCGCTTTGAGCGACTGGTTATCGTGTTCAGCAAGGACCAGAACAGGCATGATCACTCCTTAAATCACTTTGGCTTCGTGACGAAGCTTGTTGAGCAGATCGGCCACATCGGCCACTTTGACGCCACCCGCACGTTTGGGTGGTTCGCTGACCTTGATGGTCTTCAGACGCGGTGCGACATCCACACCGAGGCTGTCGGCCGCGATGGTGTCGAGTGGCTTCTTCTTGGCCTTCATGATGTTGGGCAGCGTGGCGTAGCGCGGTTCGTTCAGACGCAGGTCGGTCGTTACCACCGCCGGCAATGCCATGGCCAGGGTTTCCAGGCCACCGTCGATTTCACGGGTGACGGTGACTTTGTCACCGGCCAGCTCGACCTTCGAGGCAAAGGTGGCCTGCGGCCATTCCATCAGCGCGGCCAGCATCTGACCCGTCTGATTGGAATCATCATCGATGGCCTGCTTGCCGCAGATAACCAGCGACGGCGTTTCCTTGTCGCAAACCGCCTTGAGCAGCTTGGCCACAGCCAGCGGCTGCAGTTCGGCGCCGCTTTCAACCAGAATGCCGCGATCGGCGCCCATGGCCATGGCCGAACGCAGCGTATCCTGACAGGCAGCCGGGCCACATGACACGGCGACGACTTCCGTGACAATACCCTTCTCTTTCAGGCGCACCGCCTCTTCGACGGCAATTTCATCGAAGGGGTTTATCGACATTTTGACGTTGGCCAGATCGACATCCGTCTCATCGGCTTTCACACGGACTTTGACGTTGTAATCGACAACGCGTTTGACCGGCACCAGTACTTTCATAGCAGTTCCTGTAGCACTTCGGGGTTATTCAATCAGTTACGAGCTCAACCAACAAATCCTTAACGGCGACAACATCACCAGACCGGACATGAACTGCTTTGACGCTAGCATCAAAATCTGCAGTCAGCAAAGTTTCCATTTTCATTGCCTCAATCGAAAGCAAAGGTGATCCGCGTGAAACCTTTTGACCGGGTTTCACAACAACTGTCACCACCATCCCTGGCATCGGTGCACCAACGTGATTCAGGTTAGCTGGGTCAGCTTTTGATCTGAGTTTTGTGGTTGCCGCTGCACCCGTTTTGGCAATTCTGGCCGTCCGTGGCTGACCGTTGACCTCGAAAAACACCCGGATCTTGCCGTCTTCATCTGGCTCATCTGAGCGTCCTGTTTGACGGACCAAAAGCGTCTTACCCTTTTCGATGTCAAAAGCCAGCTCTTCATGATTCTGGAGCCCATAAAAGAACGATGAGGTTGGTAGCAACGACACGTCGCCAAATTCACGACGGTGGTTAGCGTAATCGCAAAAAACCTTGGGATACATCAAGTACGACGCTAGATCCGTATCGCTTGCCTGCCGGCCAATGGTCTTTTCCAGTGTTTTCCGCTCTTCTTCCAGATTCACTTGCGGCAGGAAGTCCCCTGCCCGTCCTGCCAAAGGCTTATCACCCTTAAGAATCTTTTCCTGAAGAGGGATCGGGAACCCATCTGGTGGAAAGCCGAGCTCTCCCTTAAACAGCGATATGACTGACTCGGGAAAAGCGATCTCTTTTTCCGGGTCAATGACATCATCAGGTGTCAATTCATTGGCCACCATAAAAATTGCCATATCTCCGACTACTTTGGAGGTTGGCGTAACTTTGACAATATCGCCAAAAAGCCGATTCACCTCAGCATAGGCATTAGAAATCTCTGGCCATCGATGTTCTAGCCCCATCGCGCGGGCTTGCTCACGCAAATTGGTATATTGCCCACCTGGCATCTCATGGTTATAGACGTCTGAGGTGCCGGAGCGGATGTCTGCTTCAAACGGCGTATAGGCATGGCGAACGCCTTCCCAGTAGTGGGACAGGGACTGCAATGCATCCAGCCTGATACCTGGGTCGCGCTCAGCACCCATCAGTGCAGCAGCAATGGAGCCAAGGTTCGGCTGTGAAGTAAGCCCGCTGAGTGCGTCTATAGCGCCGTCTACTGCATCGCACCCCGCTTCGACCGCGGCCAAGACCGAGGCCGCAGCAATACCGCTGGTATCGTGGGTATGGAAGTGCAGCGGCAGGCCCACCTCCTCTTTCAACGCCTTGACCAGAGTCGATATGGCACGCGGCTTGCAGACGCCCGCCATATCCTTGATTCCGATCATGTGCGCTCCCGCTTTTTCCAGTTTCTTAGCGAGATCAATGTAATAATTCAGATTGAATTTGGATCTGTTTGAGTCATGGAGGTCGCCCGTGTAGCAAAGAGTCCCTTCACAAAGCGCACCACTCTCAATCACCGCATCCATAGCTACCCGCATGTTTTCGACCCAGTTCAGAGAATCGAAAACACGGAAGATATCCATGCCATTGGCAGCTGCCTGCTGTACGAAATAGCGCACGACGTTATCGCTATAGTTGGTATAGCCTACCGCATTGGAAGACCGCAGCAGCATCTGAAACATAATGTTTGGCACAGCCTGACGCAGGCGATGTAAGCGCTCCCAAGGGTCTTCCTTTAGAAAACGCAAGGCCACATCAAAGGTGGCGCCACCCCAGCACTCTAAGGAAAACAGCTCCGGGACCAATCGCGCATAGTATGGCGCAATGGACAGCATATCTTGTGTCCGCATACGGGTTGCGAACAATGATTGATGCGCATCGCGCATCGACGTATCGGTGAGCAGGACCTGTGGATGCGCTTTCACCCACTGGGAAAATCTGTCAGCGCCCAATTCCTTGAACTTATCCCGAGTACCTGTGGGAATCGGAGAAGCCAAGCTGATCTTAGGCAGAATTGGCTTTCCGACAGGACGGTCCGGAAGTTTTCGACCCTTCATTTCCGGATTTCCATTGACTGAAACATTGCCAAGGAATTTCAGGAGTCGTGTGGCCCGGTCACGACGCTTGCTGAATGAAAACAGCTCCGGTGTGGTATCAATGAATCGTGTTGTGCATTCACCCGAACGGAAAAGAGGGTGGCCGATAACATTTTCCAAAAACTGTAAATTGGTAGATAAGCCCCGTACGCGAAACTCTCGCAGAGCACGATCCATTCGCAGCGCCGCTTCATCGCTGTTATGCCCCCAGGCCGTTACCTTGACCAATAGAGAGTCATAATACGGCGTAATCACAGCACCCGAATAGGCCGTGCCGGCATCTAGCCGGATACCGAAGCCGGCTGCGCTACGGTAGACTGCCATCTTGCCGTAGTCTGGCGTAAAGTTGTTCTCCGGATCTTCGGTTGTGACACGGCATTGAAGCGCATGGCCGGACATCGTGATATCCGGCTGGTCAGGCACAAAGGAACCTTCTTCACCGATTCGCCTCCCTTCAGCAATGCGGATCTGTGCCTTAACGATATCCACCCCGGTAATTTGCTCAGTAACAGTGTGTTCGACCTGTATCCGTGGGTTGACCTCAATAAAGTAAAACTGACCGGTATCCGCATCCAAGAGGAATTCGACGGTTCCGGCATGGGTGTATTGTGCCGCCTGCGCAAGACGCAACGCAGCGGAACACAACGACTGACGAGTATCCTCACTTAAATAGGGCGCAGGAGCTTGTTCGACAACCTTCTGGTTACGTCTCTGGACGGTGCAATCACGTTCAAACAGATGAACTTGTTTTCCATGTAGGTCAGCCAGAATCTGTACTTCAACATGGCGTGCTCGGCGTACCAATTTCTCGAGATAAACCTCGTCATTACCAAAGGCGGCTTTGGCTTCACGGCGAGCTATCTCAATTGCACCAGTCAGCCCCTCCTCATTCTCAACCACACGCATGCCACGGCCGCCACCACCCCAACTTGCCTTGAGCATCAGCGGGTAACCAACACGGGCTGCCATCTCTATAGCAATCGGCAAATCCTGAGGCAAAGCATCTGTTGCCGGTACCACAGGGACACCCGCTTGAACTGCCAAATGGCGTGCTGCAACCTTATTACCCAGCTGCCGCATCACATCGCCATTGGGGCCGATAAAGACAATCCCCGCCTTGGCACAGGCATCCGCGAAGTCCGGGTTTTCAGATAAAAACCCATAGCCCGGATGAATAGCCTCTACATTGGACTCTTTAGCAATCCGAATGATGTCATCAATATCCAGATAAGCCTGGATTGGCTTTTTGCCAGCGCCGACCAGATACGATTCGTCCGCTTTAAAGCGATGCAAGGCGAACCGATCCTCATTGGAATAAATCGCTACAGTGCGAATACCCAATTCGGACGCGGCACGCAACACTCGAATTGCAATCTCGCTTCGATTGGCAACCAGAAGACTGCAGATGTTCTTCATGTAGGCTTAGGATTGAGAGTTGAATAAGAAATTACAGAGCAGAAGACAGGTCCCGATGAAACTAACCAATCATGCCGATTGCCCTGGGCAGCCAGAGGCTGAGGCCAGGCCAATAAGTGACGACGATCAGGAACACCAACATGGTGAGCAGCCACGGCCATACCGCCACCGTGAGCTCGGTAATCCCCATCTTGGTAATCCCGGAGGCCACATAGAGATTCAGCCCCACCGGCGGGTGACACATGCCCACTTCCATGTTCACCACCATCATGATGCCGAAGTGCACAGGATCAATGCCCAACTTCATAGCCACCGGGAACAGAATCGGCGAGAAGATCAGGACGATCGACGACGGTTCCATAAAGTTACCGGCCACCAGCAGGATGATGTTGACGAAGAGCAGGAAGGTAATGACGCCGAGCCCATTGCCCAGCAACCATTCCGCCATCGCCTGCGGGATGTTCTCATGCGTCATCAGGAACGAGAACAGCACAGCGTTCGTGATGATGTAGAGCAGCATGGCGCTCATATTGGCCGATGACAGCAGCACGCGTGGCACATCCTTCAGACCCATGTCCTTGTAGACAAAGACGGCAATGGTGAAGGCATAGACCGCACTGATCGCCGCAGCTTCGGTCGGGGTGAAAATCCCTGTGTAAATGCCGCCCATGACCACGACGATGAGCAACAGCCCCCAGATCGATTCCTTGAAAGACTTCATGCGCTGCACGAAGCTGGCTTTAGGCAAACGCGGATAGTGATTCTTGCGCGCCAGATACCAGGTGGTTAGACCCAGCATGGTGGCCAGCATCAACCCGGGTACCACGCCGGCCATGAACAGGGCACCGACCGAGGTATTGGTCGACACCGAGTACATCACCATCACAATCGACGGTGGAATCAAAATGCCCAGCGCACCAGAAGTGGTGATGATACCGGCGCCGAAACGATTCGGGAAGCCGGCCTTAACCATTGCAGGCAGCAGAATCGAACCAATCGCCACCACCGTTGCCGGTGAAGAACCGGAAACCGCCGCGAACAGGGCGCAAGCCACAACACCAGCGAGGCCAAGACCACCGTAGAAATGGCCAACCATGTCGGAGGCAAACCGGATCATCCGTTTGGCTACCCCGCCATGGGTGAGGAAGTTACCCGCCAGGATGAAGAACGGAATCGCCATGATTTCGAACTTCTCGATACCCGTAAACAGCTTCAGCGCTACGGATTCCAGTGGCACCTGTGTGAGCGTGAACAGGAACGTCAGGACGGTCAGGCCGAGGGCGATCGAGATCGGCATGCCGGTCAGCATGAGCACCGTGAGGATGGCAAAGATGATCAAGGTACTCATTTGGCACCCCCTTCCTTGTGATCGGAATCTTTATTTTTGTGGACTTCTTTCGGATACAGACCCTCGGTGTTCTGGAACCAGGAGGTGTCTTCCGGTTTGCTGCCCGGGCCGACCATCGGGTCGGTTTCGGTGTCTTCGTCCAGGGCTTCTACGTGGCCGTGATCCACATGGGGCAGCTCTCCCGTTTTATTGAACGAGACCAGTACCTGCAGGAATCGGAAGCACATGAGACCGGAACCCAGCGGAATGGCCGAGTAGACGATCCAGGTGGGCCATTCCAGATCCGGCGTAATAGGACCCTCGAAGAGATCACCGGTTTCCTTGCCCCAGTAATGCAACCAGGCGTAATGAAGACCGTTCTCCATCACGAAGTGATAACCCAGATAGGAAATAATGCCGGTAAACAACGCGCCCGCCAGCAAACCGAAGCTGATGAACCACTTACGCTTCTCGTCCGGCAGACGGTTGATCATCACATCAACCCCGACGTGGATGCCGGTGCGCACACCATATGCGGCGCCAAACTTGGCCATCCACACAAACATGATGATGCACAGCTCCTGCGCCCAGGCCATGCTGAAGGACAGCAGCCAATCCTGCAGACCGGAGATATCCAGCCCCGTCAGGTAGCGGTGTATCACCGCCGCAAAAATAATGAGCGTTGCACCACCCATGAGAAAGGTGATCAACCACTCTTCAAGCCGGTCGAGAAATTTCATAACAATCTCCGGAAGCCATCGCCCGCTCACGCGGAGCGATGGCAATCATCTAACAAATTACTTCTTGGCGGCCTTGGCCGGAGCAGCCAGCTCTGCATAAACCCGTTGCAGCAGCTCAGGCCCGATGCGCGGCGCCATTTCCTTGTGCACCGGCAACAGGGCCTTCTTGAAGGCTTCGCGCTCAGCCGGGGTCGGGTAGTACACGGCAGTCTTGCCCGACTTCTTCACCTTCTCCAGATCCTGGTCGTTCTGATGCTTGGCGATACGGTTGGCGAAGTCCGTCGATTCCTTCATGGCCTTATCCAGCTGCTCACGCACATCCGGCGGCAGGCCGTCCCAGAACTTCTTGTTGACGATCACGGCGTAGCCAATATAGCCGTGCTCCGTAACGGCCAGATGTTTCTGGACTTCATACATCTTCTGGGTGTAGAGGTTGGAAATCGGGTTTTCGGTACCATCGACCACACCGGTCTGCAGCGCCTGATAGACCTCGGAGAACGGCAGCACCTGCGGCAGGGCGCCTAGAGCACGCATCTGGGCTTCCAGCACCTTGGAAGACTGAATACGCATCTTCTGACCCTTCAGATCTGTCGGCTGCTTGATCGGGGTATTCGCCGAGAAGGACTTGAAACCGTTATCCCAGTAAGCCAGACCACGGATACCTTTGGGTTCGAGCTTTTTGAGAATGCCTTCCCCGATGGGGCCTTGAGTAATCTTATGCAGCTGATCGTAGTTGTCGAAGATGTACGGCAGATCGAACATCTCGAACTCTTTCACCCCTAATGGCGCAAACTTTGACAAGGAGGGCGCCAGCATCTGCACGGCACCCAGCTGCAGGGCTTCCATCTCTTCTTTGTCCTTGTACAAGGTGCTGTTCGCGTAAACCTCGACCTTGGCCTTGCCCATCGTATACTCCTCGGCCTTTTTCTTGAAATACTCGGCCGCCATTCCTTTTGGTGTGTCTGCTGCGGTCACATGACTAAATTTAATGACAATAGGGTCATCTGCGAGGGCATTCCCAGCAAAGCTTATAGATACGGCAGAGATTGTAGAAATTAAAATCTTCCTTAATGGTGTACGTAATTTCATGTCTTCCTCCAGTGTTGAAAATTTTTTATTCGATTGCGTTTAAAATTCGACTTGCTCGTAAAAAGACAGGGGCATCAACCATCTTTCCATCCAGACTAACCGCCGCTCCCCCTCCCTCGCTCACAAGTTCAACTACTCTTTTTGCCCACAAAATTTCTTCCTCAGTCGGCGAAAAAGTCTGCTCAACCACTTCAATTTGCTTCGGGTGGATCAGTAGAATTGCACTGAACCCTGAGTCTTTAGCTCTCTTTACATATGTTTTAAGGCCAGATACGTTGTTAATATCCGTGTAGACGCCATCTACTGGCTGAGCAATTTTTGCGATGGCGCTAGATGTAACGATCGCAGCCCTATAAGGAAGGAACACCAATTCGTTCGGATCTGATTCGTCTGGGTTTAAACCTAATTCAACAGCTAAATCAAGCTTTCCGAACAGCAACCGCACAACACCTTCTGATGAAGCAATTTCATCAAGGTATTTGATACCCAGTGGCGTCTCAATAATCGGTAGAACATTTTTTTGGGTCAATACCCGAATCTCTTTGATATTCTCTACTGACTCTGCTTTTGGAAGTACGATTCCGAAAACTTGGGGATGTTGGCAAAAGTTAAGATCATCTGCGTGCCACGGTGTTCCGAAGGCGTTTACACGTACGAGAATTTGCTTATTTGGATTCTCACTCAGCCATTTATGAAGGTCTTTCCGCGCCTCTTCCTTCTCAGTCGGAGCAACAGCGTCCTCAAAATCTGTGATGACGCAATCTGCACCAGTCGCGAATGCCTTCGAGATACGATCAGTACGATTGGCTGGCACAAATAAAAATGTTTTCGCCTTCGAAAGAAGATCGAGAGACTTATCTACGACTGACATTAAATAACCCCTTTTTCCTTGAAGGCAGAGATGCAGTTATCCATACCAAGTTCACGCAGGATGGATTCGGTATGTTCGCCAACGCTCGGAACATCCCCCATAAAAGCCGGGTTTGTTTGATCAGTTCCTGGTGGGATTAAGGCGGGCACAGGACCGCTGGGTGTGTTTATGGTGACCCAACGCTCACGTGCTGCAAGTTGCTTATGACTCCACACATCGGCCATTGAGTTAACTTTCGCATTCGCAATTCCAGCCGACTCTAAACGCGCAACGATTTCTTCTGACGATATTTTTGAAAATATTTTGTCAATCTTGTTTTTTAATTCTGCTCTATTTTCTGAGCGCAACGCATTACTACAGAACTTAGGGTCAAGCTTAAGCTCTGGAAGCACAAGAACCTTGTCACAAAAAGTCGCCCACTCACGCTCGTTTTGGAGGCCCAAAATCACTCTATGGCCATCATTTGCCATGAAGGCGCCATAAGGATAGATTGTTGCGTGAGAGGCTCCGCTACGAGATGGAGCGGTCTGATCCTTGTACGCATAGTAGAGAGGAAAGTTCATCCATTCCACCATCGATTCCAGCATTGAAATCTCTATGCGCCGTCCTACACCGGTCTTAGTACGCTGAATAATGGCAGCGAGAATGTTGGTATAGGCATACATTCCCGTAGCGATATCGGCTATGGAAATACCTGCCTTAACTTCTTCATCGGCCGTTCCGGTCACTGACAAGAATCCTGATTCACTCTGTACTAGAAGGTCGTATGCTTTCTTATCGGAATAAGGGCCAGATTCCCCGTATCCAGATATGTCACAAACAATGAGCTTGGGATTCTCTTCCGACAACATTTCATAGGACAAACCAAGACGTGCTGCTGCTCCAGGGGCCAGATTCTGAACAAAGACGTCAGCTGATTTAAGCAGACGTTTTAAAACTTCAAGTCCTTCCTCATCCTTAAGATCTAACGACAAGCTCTCTTTTGACCTATTAGTCCAAACAAAATGAGACGCCAGCCCTTCGACTCTATGGTCATACGCACGCGCAAAGTCACCGACCTTGGGGCGCTCCACTTTAATTACGCGAGCACCAAGATCTGCAAGTTGCCGCGTTGCGAATGGGCCTGCAATCGCATGTTCAATCGAAACAACTGTCAAACCCGACAGTGGCATATCATCTGAACGTTTCGAGAATTTAGTGATCATGTTTAGATTTCGCCGATTAATCTTTAGAAAGAACGGGGCATCTCGAGCAAATGCTCGCCCACGTAAGAAAGGATCAAATTCGTCGATATCGGCGCTACTTGATACAGGCGAGTCTCTCGGAACTTGCGCTCAATGTCGTACTCGCATGCAAATCCAAAGCCGCCATACGTTTGCATACAAGCGTTTGCGGCCTCCCACGACGCCTTCGCGGCCAAATGCTTTGCCATATTTGCCGCCGGCCCACAATTCATACCTGAATCGAACTGGACACAAGCCCGATAGCGCATCATGTTTGCGGCTTCGATTTCCATGAACGCGTCAGCCAACGGAAACTGAATGCCTTGGTTTTGTCCAATAGGCCTACCAAAAACTACCCGATCTTTTGCGTATTTAGTGGCTCTATCAATAAACCAATAGCCATCTCCAATGCATTCAGCGGCGATTAACGTCCGTTCTGCATTGAGGCCATCGAGAATATATTTGAAACCCTTCCCCTCTTCGCCAATCAGATTTTCTTCAGGAATTTCTAAGTTGTCGAAGAAAAGCTCATTAGTTTCGTGATTGACCATGTTTGGAATAGGCTGCACAGTGAGCCCGTTACCAATTGCTTCACGGAGATCAACTAGGAAAATCGACATCCCTTCGCTTTTCTTTGCACACTGATCACGTGGTGTGGTGCGCGCCAAAAGAATCATGTAATCGGAATGCTGAACACGTGAAATCCACACCTTTTGACCATTAACAACGTACTTGTCACCTTTTTTTACCGCAACCGTTTTGAGTTGCGTTGTATCGGTGCCAGTTGTCGGCTCTGTAACAGCCATAGTCTGAAGCCGCAATTCTCCTGTAGCTATCTTCGGCAGCAGCAGTTCTTTCTGCGCTTTAGACCCATGTCTGAGCAAGGTTCCCATGTTGTACATCTGCCCATGGACCGTCCCAGAATTACCTCCACAACGGTTGACCTCCTCTAGAATTACAGATGCCTCTGTCAAACCCAGGCCGGATCCGCCATATTCTTCGGGAATCATTGCAGCCAGCCAGCCCGCAGCTGTTAACTCATCAACGAAGGCCTCTGGGAACCCGCGTGCCTCATCGACTTTACGCCAATACTCATCCGGGTAATGGCTACACAAGTCTCTTACGGCCTCCCGAATTTCCGGGTAAGTGTCTTTAAGTTTGATGTCTGTAAATGGGAGCATGGAGTTGTTCATTTTCTGTACCTCAAATCATTTAGTATGAGAATTCGACTTCAGCTTTCATCGTTTGCCGTCCAGAGCAATCAGTCCATAGGCTAGCCTTGCCGGGTTCTATCTCACGGCCACACAAATCAAAAGATTGGTTATCAAATAAAGGGCCAATCGCTCTAAAAGAGAATTTTTTGACAGCTTTACCTGGATTAACCTCTTTGAAAAACCCAAGTAACATAGTCGCTGTCAATGGGCCATGAAAAACCAAACCCGGATAACCTTCGACCCTAGTGGTATACGGATGGTCGTAGTGAATTCGGTGGCCATTAAATGTCAAGGCTGAATACCTGAACAGAAGTACCGAATCAGGAATGACTTTCCTTCGGAAATCAGCAACTTCTTCTATTTGCGCTCCGGAAAACGGTGCACCAGCAGGTGAAGGGTTGCGATAAACGATGTCATGCTCTTCTTCCAGAGCAATGCCATGATCAGTGCTGATAACGTGTTTCACCGTCACGAAAACCAGGTCGCCATTTTTCCCTGTTTTACGCTCACACTTGATGATTTCCGACTTTCTCGTCAAAAAATCACCAATCTTGATTTCATTAATGAATGTGAGTCGGCCGCCCGCCCACATTCTGTTTGGCAATTCAACGGGAGGCAGAAAGCCACCTCTTGCCGGATGTCCATCAACGCCAAGTTCAGAATGACGTGCGTGAGGTGCAAAGAACATCCAATGCCAAAGCTCAGGCAATTTGCCTTCAGCCAGTACTTCCTCAGGAATCATGTCAAGGGTTGCTGCTAGTGCCGAAACGCTATTGTGTGTAACAAGATCTTTAGCTTCCTGTTGTTTGCCAATCCACGAGCTGACGTCGTTGCTCATCATAAATCTCCATAGACTTGTTCTACTTAACGTAATGGATTATCTTGGGCGTAACATCAAGAAGCAATTCAGGATTTCGAGAGGGGGGCTTAACCTTTGCTTAATCGCAGCGCAACAACCCCACAAACCCTACAGGAAGAGGATTTCAGGATATGCACTTCGATCTGACTGACCTAAGAATCTTTGCACGCGTAGCTGAAAGCAAGAGCATTACAAAAGGGGCGGAGCGTATGCACCTCTCTTTGCCTGCCGTAAGCGCGAGAATCAAAGAACTTGAGCAACAGTCTGGAGTCCGTCTGCTGTACAGAACCCCCAAAGGGGTTGCACTAACGCCAGCTGGACAAGCTCTGTTCCAGCATGCGTTAACCATACTCACACAAGTTGAGCATATCAAAGATGATATGCAACGCTTTTGCGAGGGTGTTAGTGGTCACATTCGCATCTTCGCAAACACTACTGCGGTAGCAGACTTTATGCCTGAAGTTCTTTCACAATACCTATCCAGTCACCCCAACGTAGATATCGACTTACAGGAGCGGCTAACGCCAGAAATCATAAGAGGCGTGCTTGATGGAACCACTGACCTCGGAATAATTTCAGGACCCGTCGATACTGAAGGACTTGAAAAGCATCACTTCAGCACTGATAGACTGATGCTTGCACTGCCGCCGGGACATCCGCTTGCCAAACATAAATCAGTCAAGTTTGTCGATGCACACGTGTTCGACTTTGTTGGTCTTAGCGACGGATCTACCTTGCAGACATTTCTTAACAAGTTGCTGCGCGATGCTAACAAACGTGTTCGCCATCGTGTGCAGGTCAATAATTTTGAAGGCCTGTGTCGCATGGTTGAAGCCGGCGTTGGAATTGGTGTCGTACCTGAATCTGCAGCACGTCGTCATGTTAAGACAATGAATATTGACCTCAAAGAAATAGACGAGGAATGGGCAATACGTGAAAGATATGCTTTGACAAAAACCGGAGCGGCGATTACAAACTTTACACAAGAACTTATCGACGACCTAAAAACACATGGACAACGCAGGTATCCCAATGAAGATTAGTGACCGCACACAGACAGCTATTCACAACGAAACAAAGCTATTGCTTGAGACCCTGAATATTTGTAACGCCAAAATTCTAGAACTTGGGTGTGGCAAAGCAGACAAAACAAGGGCGCTCTCAGACACAGGGCTCCCAGCCGAAATCTTGGCCCTTGAGGTTGATCTGCAACAACTCAAAAAGAATTTCGAACTCCCTCCAATTGTTGGGGTTACTTTTGCGCAAGGTGGTGCTGAAGAAATCCCAGCCAACGACAACACATTTGATGTTGTGATGCTGTTCAAATCTTTCCATCATGTTCCCACTCACCTCATGGATAGAGCCCTGCAAGAAATCCATCGGGTTCTCAAACCCGGTTGTTTTGTTTGGCTCTCAGAGCCTGTATTCGACGGAGACTTCAATGAGGTCATGCGGATTTTCCATGATGAAGAGCTTGTTAGAGATGCTGCTTTCAACGCCGTTAAACGATCGGTCGATTCAAATCTTTTCGACTTGGATAGACAAATTTTCTTCCTTGTAAAAAACCACTTCGATAGTTTTGATGATTTCAACAATCGCATGATTAAAGTCACCCATTCGGAACACAGACTTGATGTTGATCTCTATAGAGCGGTTCGTGAAAAATTCGAGGCATACATGACTGATGACGGGGCCAATTTCCTCACACCTCAAAGAGTAGATATATTGAAAAAACCGAAAAATCAGCTAGACTCTGCTGCTGATATTTGCAAAATATTCTGCATGTGAGGAGCATCATGATCGACCATCTAGACCATTTAGTTTTGACAACATCAAGGGAAGCTGAATGTATTGATTTCTATACCCATGTCTTGGGGATGTCACTTGAAACCTTCGTTGGCGGTACTCCTCCCGTTGAAAGAAAGGCATTCAAGTTTGGCAATCAAAAGATAAACTTACATATCAAAGGACATGAGTTTGAGCCGAAAGCACGCCACCCGACACCTGGTTCTCTTGATCTATGCTTCATTGCTGCTCTGCCGCTTCAAGAAATAATAGGTAGACTACATGCGTTCAATTGGGCAATTGAAGAAGGACCAGTCACCAGAACTGGTGCCACGTCAAAAATCAACTCAGTGTACATTCGCGACCCTGATAACAATCTGATTGAGATCTCAGAACTGGTCCAGTCATAACCCTCTCATACTCAGCGTTAGGGAGGATTGAAGCGCTTCGCGTAAATTGGCTCAACTTCGCGCATAGCTTGCTGCGCAACCGCCCGATGGCCCCCCTCATGAACCCCGAAGACCTCCGCCTATTACTCACGCGCGAAATGCCCTTTGGCAAACACCAGGGGACCGTGATTGCCGACCTGCCGGGCAACTATCTGAACTGGTTCGCCCGTGAAGGTTTTCCCTCCGGCGAGATCGGCCGGCTTTTGCAGCTCATGCACGAGATCGACCACAATGGGCTCTCGTACCTGCTCGATCCGCTGAGAGCCCGATCCTGACGCTCATTCGGCGTTTCCGGCCCCTCGGCCGGAAACCCGTAGTCCAATGTTTGACGACGGCCTCTTCACGAAGCCGCCGTTACTTGTACATAGAGCTTCAACTTCCTAAACCATTCATCCGCTCCACCTCCATTCGGTAATACGCAATGATTCCCGGCTCCTCAAGCCGCGCACGCATATAGCTGAGCCCCTGGGTGAACGCATCGACTTGGTCGTCGTGCTTGGCCGACGGGAAGGCCAGCAGCTCCCGCAGGAACTCGGCGAGCCAGTTTGCCTGTTCCGGTAATTTGACCTTGCCGGATTCCAGCATCGGGGTAACGCCGAGCAGCCGAGATTTCTTGTCTTTATCGGGGAGGATGCCCTCGACCTGGTAGACGCCAGCGGCTTTGAGCTCCTGGATGAGTCCGGTGCCGGAGGCCGCTTCTTCGATCAGGATCTTGTGCGGGTTATGGCGCTGCTTCTCCTGGATGATGATGCCTTTGAGGGTCGGGAAGTCGGCTCTGACACGGATCACGTCCAGCACGAAGATCTGCTGCTTGTACATGCCCAAGGTGACGCCGACGGAGTAGTCCGCGCCATCGGTCGGCTTGGAGGCGGTATCCCAGCTCTGGATGACCCAGTCGAACTTGATGGGCAGGTCGCCCGGGCGGTAGTGGTGCAGCCAGTCGGCTTTGATGAGGAAGCCGCCCATGGGCACCGGTTGTTGCTGGTACTGGGCGTAGAAGGCGTATTCGGTCATGGTGTCACGTAACCCGAGGAGTGTTTCGACGGGTTCGCGTTCCGGATGCAGGGCCTCGCCGGCCAGACGGCGATGCTCGTGCCGGTTGCCCAGGAAATCGAACCAGGTATGGACTTCGTCAGTTTCGGCGATGGCCGGCAGGTTCAGCACATCCCAGGGTTCATCGGTCCCCAGGACGTGGCCCACCATGTCGTCCATATGCAGGCGTTGCATGATGATGACGATGGCGACGTTCTTCTTGTCATTGAGGCGGGATCGGGCGGTCTGGCCCAGCCAGTTGTTGGCGGCGGTCCGTAGCTTCTCCGAGGGGGCTTCATCGGGTTTGAGCGGATCATCGATGATCAGGATGTCGGCACCCCGCCCGGTAATGCCGCCACCGGTCGAGACGGCCAGCCGACCGCCGTTCAGGGTGGTGACGAAGTCATGGACTGCGGTCCTGCTGGAGAACTGCATCTCCGGGAAGGCCCGCTGGTACCACCCGGTCGACATGACTGTTCGGGTATCCGCCGCCATCTTGAGGGCGAGCTCCTGCGCGTAGCTCGCACAGATGATGCGCTTCTCCGAGTGATTGCCCAACGTCCAGGTCGGGCATGCCACCGAAGCACAGAGCGACTTCAGGTCGCATGGTGATGTACTGAAGGAACTGGCTCAGTATGTACACGCATACCTTAGTTGAATAGGCTTGCCACAGCAAAGCTTGAATATCATGAAAAGAAAAAAGTCTATAAATTTGTTAACCTACTTCCATGAGAACTTCAGCTGACACCCTGATTCCTGACCTCACCGAGGCGTTTCAACGCCTCCCTATCCTTGCAACAGAATCCGAGTATCTGACTTCATACATTGAGTTTCTGGCAACCAAAATGAGCGATATCGTTCATTTACCCTATCCCGCTAACTTTACGAATAAACCTGCCACCGTGCTGCCAGAGCTCAAGGAACTATCAACTCGATCAGCAGATCTATTGGCCTATTTATCGACTATTCACCAAAGTACGATCCTAGCTCTGCTTGATACGTCGGCTAGGAACAATCTCAAATCTGCCTGCGAACAAATGATCAAGGTAGCCGATGCTACATTGATTACATTGAACCCAAACGGGGACTCATCGTCCAAAGCTAATACTGGTGGCCGCCCCCGTAAAGATCGAGCACTGCAACTTGCTGTCAGTTTGGCCGGCAATTATCAAAGGCTGACAGGAAAAAGAGCAATGATTGAGGTTGATTTTTTACAGGAAGGCAGTCCGGCGGTTGGTGAGTTTCATCGACTGCTTGACGATGTTTTCGGCATTCTGAAGGTTGAAGGGAGTCCCGAATTTTTTGCTAAACAGGCCATCAAAGCCTTGACGGAGAAAACCACCCCCAAAACCTAGGGGGTTTCTTCCTTAGATTCTGAGAGGTAACTAGCCCATAGTGATCTGATCATTTTTTGATAAGGATCAATATGAAAACCCTAGTTACCACCAACGCAACGCTCAAGCCAGTCACGGATCTCCAACCTGACCCGCGCAACGCTCGCTTACACAGCAAACAGCAGATCCGGCAAATCGCTCGAAGTATCCAGTCCTTCGGCTTCAATGTCCCAGTTCTGGTCGATAGCAATAACAAGATTCTCTGCGGCCATGGACGTGTCGAAGCTGCAAAGTCACTCGGCCTGGATCAGATCCCCGTCATTCAGCTGGATCATCTGACCGAGGCTCAGGCGCGTGCCTTTGCGATTGCCGACAATCGCCTCACTGAAAACGCCGCCTGGAACGAGCAACTACTCGGTGAGATCTTCTCGGAACTGAGTGTCCTGGATCTGGACTTCAGTCTGGAAGACACGGGCTTCTCCATGGGCGAGATCGATCTTCGGATCGAAGGCCTGAATGTCAGCGAGAAAACCAACCCGGCCGATACCCTGCCCGAGCCCCTGCCCCAGATCGTCAGCCAGTCTGGTGATCTCTGGTTACTCGGCAAGCACCGCATCCTCTGTGGCTCAGCATTAGAAGCCGGTAGCTTCGGCATCCTCATGCAAGGCAAGAAGGCGGACCTTATCTTTACCGATCCACCCTATAACGTGCGAATTGATGGTCATGTCAGCGGTAAAGGTAAAGCCAAGCATCACGAATTTGCCATGGCCTCTGGCGAGATGTCAGTGTCTGAGTTCACCCAGTTTCTGGAACAGGTGTTCGGATTACTGGCGACCAACAGTAAATCAGGCTCAATCCACTTCATCTGTATGGATTGGCGGCACTTACCCGAGACGCTGTCTGCTGGCACCAAGACCTATACAGAGCTCAAAAACCTCTGCGTCTGGGTCAAGGACAAAGGCGGTATGGGCTCCCTATACCGAAGCCAGCATGAATTGGTACTGGTATATAAGCACGGCAAGGATGGACACCGGAATAATGTCGAGCTGGGTAAGTTCGGTCGTAACCGGACCAACGTCTGGCAGTACGCCGGTGCGAACACGTTAAGCCGCCAGGGCCATGAAGGCGACCTGCTGGCCATGCACCCTACGGTCAAACCGATCAATCTGGTCGCCGACGCCCTACTCGACTGCTCAGCACGCAAAGATATCGTACTCGATAGCTTCCTCGGAAGCGGCACAACGCTGCTGGCCGCAGAGCGTACTGGACGGATCTGCTATGGGTTGGAGTTGAGCCCCGCCTATGTGGATCTGGTCATCAGACGCTGGCAGGACATCACTGGCGAGCAGGCCATTCATGCCCTGTCCGGTCAATGCTTTGAAGATAGGAAATCGGCTCATTTGGATTTTTCTGATGCGGAGGTGTGTCATGGCTGATCAGGAATACAAAGTCGGTTACCGGCGCCCACCCAAACTAAGCCAATTCAAGAAAGGGCAAAGCGGGAATCCGAAAGGAAGACCCAAGGGCTCTCGTGGTCTTGAAAAAGTGGTCATGGAAGAGCTCAAAGCCAAGATCACAGTCAATGAAAATGGCCACTCAAAACGCGTCAGAAAGGTTGAAGCGATCGCCAAGCAAATGGTGAACAAAGCCATTACTGGCGACCCCAAGGCAATTTCCCTGGTCATCGGTGTCTCTAACCGCCATGACGACAAGCTGGCCACCAAAAGCCCTCCCATTCTCGAAACCCTGCCCGAGGAAGACCAACAGGTCATGCAGAGCCTCTTGGCCCGCATGCAAAACCAATCTAATGATTCGAAGGAGAACTCATGATGGAACTCACCCTAAAGGAATACCAAACCCTGCTGCGCAGTGACTTCGTGTCATTTATTGAACGTTCGTTCTATGAAGTCAACCCTCAAACCCAGTTGCTCATGGCGCCGTATATCCATCTGATTGCCATGCACCTGGAATCGTGTCGGCGCGGTGATATCAAGCGATTGATCATCAATCTGCCGCCCCGTTACCTGAAGTCGCACTGTGCATCCGTCGCTTTCCCGGCCTGGCTGATGGGCAAAGATCCTTCAGCCCGGATCATCTGTGCCTCCTATGGTCAAGATCTCGCGGAGAATCTGGCCATTGAATCCAGAAAACTCATGCAAAGCCCTTTCTACCAGCAGATCTTTGCGACCCGGCTAGATCCCCGAAAGATGGCGGTCAATGACTTTATGACGACCGAAGGTGGTGGCCGGATGGCCACCTCGGTCGGTGGGGTGCTGACGGGTCGAGGCGCTGACTTCCTAATTCTGGATGATCCAATGAAACCGGATGAGGCGCTGTCCGATCCCCGCAGGCAGGCCGTCAACGATTGGTATGACAACACGCTCCTCAGCCGACTTAATGACAAGGTCAATGGCTGCATCATCATTATCATGCAGCGTTTGCACCAGGATGATCTGATCGGTCATGCCCTAGAGCATGGCGATTGGACGGTGCTAAATCTACCGGCGATCGCTGAGATGGATGAGACCTTTGAGATTTTGGACATCTTTGGCCAGAAGCTCTGGAAGCGTGAGGCAGGAACACCCCTGCATGAAGCACGGGAGTCCCTCAAAATGCTTAAAGAGACCAAAGCCCGTATCGGGGATTACAACTTCTCGAGTCAGTACCAGCAAAATCCGATCCCAATCGGTGGGGCGATGGTTAAGTCGAACTGGCTGATGAGCTACAGCACCTTGCCTCCCATCTCGGATTGTCAGTACATCATACAAAGCTGGGACACGGCTAACAAGTCGGGAGAACTAAACGCCTGGAGTGTCTGCACGACCTGGGGGATCTGGAATGAACGGTATTACCTGATCGATGTCTATCGAAATCGGCTGGACTACCCATCACTATTGAATGCCGCTGTTGAGCTCAACGAACGCTTCAAGCCACGAACCATCGTCATTGAAGACAAGGCTTCAGGCATTCAGCTCATCCAAGATCTGCACTACAGAGGTGTGCGCAACATTCACCCGTATCTGCCACCAAGCGGCACGGACAAGGTCATGCGGCTACACGCTCAGACCGATGTCTTTGAACAGGGGTTGGTCTACCTACCAGAACAAGCACCCTGGCTTGATGATTACCGAACCGAACTATTAGGCTTCCCGGGATCCAAATTTGCCGATCAGGTGGATTCGACCGCGCAGGCCATTGACTTCATCAAGGTACATTACCGGCGGGATCTGGCAGTCTGGGCAAAACTCGCAGGCTAATGGGTGGGGAGGATGGGCGCTCGAACGCTGTTCGGGCGCCGAAATCTCAGATATCTGGCGATATCGCTAAATAGGACTTGATACAGGTTTGGAAAAGAGCGTTACTGGTCCAACACCCCAACCGGGGGTGGTAACCAGGAGAACCTCATGAAACCAGCAACGAGTAAGACACCAACCAAACCCAAGACCAAAGCAGCCATTGTCGTAGTGAAGACCTCAACAGCCAGCATCAAGACAAGCAAGACCGAGCAAGTTCTGACTCTGCTGCGTGGCAAGACCGGTGCCAGCGTCAACCAGATCATGCAACTGACCGGCTGGCAGGCGCATTCGGTTCGTGGCTTCATCAGCGGGACGATCAAGAAGAAGCTAGGGCTGATGCTGGAGGTTCAGGTTCGAGACGGGATCCGTCACTATCAGGTCGTGAAGTGATCATGGGGCCCGTGAAGTCCGCATTGGCCGATCTGATGCAGCTGGATCGACAAGGGCTACTTGATTTGTGGGCGGCAGAGTTCGGTGGGAAGCCGCACCGGGTTGGCCGGGATCTACTACGGCAGATCCTGGGCTACCGGATCCAGGTGCGGCACCTGGGTGGGTTGAGCAAGACGGACCAACGTCGGTTACTAGGTCTGGCGGGTGATTCCCTGCATTCGGGATCGCATCTGATCCGGGTCTGGAATGGGGAGACGCACCAAGTCACCGTGCGCGACAAGACCTTTATCTACCAAGGCAAAGAATGGCGCAGCCTATCGGCCATCGCACGGCATATCACGGGCACCAATTGGTCGGGGCCGGTGTTCTTTGGGGTCAAAAATCGAACATGAGCGTGACATGTGCGATCTATACCCGGAAGTCGTCGGAAGATGGACTGGAGCAAGACTTCAATTCGTTACATGCCCAGCGGGAAGCCTGTGAGGCCTTCATCGTTAGCCAGAAGTCAGAGGGCTGGCGGTTGCACGCGGCGCACTACGATGACGGTGGCTTCTCGGGCGGGAACCTGGACCGCCCTGCCCTGACTCGGTTGCTGGCGGAGATTGAGCAGAAGCGGATCAAGGTGATCGTGGTCTATAAAGTCGACCGGTTGACGCGGTCACTGGCGGACTTTGCGAAGATGGTGGAACGCTTTGATGTCTTAGGGGTGTCGTTTGTATCGGTCACCCAGCAGTTCAATACAACGACGTCGATGGGACGGCTAACACTCAATGTCCTATTGTCCTTTGCCCAGTTTGAACGGGAGGTGACTGGGGAACGGATCCGGGACAAGATTGCGGCGTCGAAGAAGAAGGGAATGTGGATGGGTGGAACACCACCCATGGGCTATGTCTGTAAAGATCGGCGTCTGGCGGTTGAGGCATCGGGAGCGCAACTGGTTCGACGGATCTTTACCCGGTATCTGGAACTTGGGCATGTACGTGCGCTGAAGGCGGAACTCGATGAAGCTGGGATTGGTGTGCCGGCTCGAGTGACCAAAGCCGGTAAGCCGTTCGGTGGCGTTCCCTTCTGCCGAGGGCATCTGTATCGGATTCTGAGTAACCCGATCTATATCGGGCAAATTGCGCATAAAGGTGAAACCTACCCGGGGCAGCACAAGGCGATTATTGAGCAGGCGCTCTGGGATGCCGTCCAAGCCCAACTCACCAACAATAGCCAATTCCGGGAGCAGCAACGCAGTGTGCCGTCTGACAGTCTGCTGACGGGGATGCTGTTCGATGAGCAGGGTCACCGGTTAATTCCATCGCATTCGCAGAAGCAGTCGAAGCGCTTTAGGTATTACGTTTCAGAGCCTCTGATCACGAATGTCCGGGAGGCGGCGCCAGATGGGATTCGGATTCCAGCCAGTGATCTGGAACAGGTGGTGGTTAAGAAACTGGTTCAATGGCTGTCGGATGAGGCACTGGTATTAGAGGAACTGCACCCGCCACCCGAACACATTCATAAGACGCTGGCTGAATCACGGTCCATGGCGCAAGACCTGGAATCCAAGTCGCAGGCCTATGCGTTGATTCGGAGGCTGGTGCAGTCGGTCTCGGTTGGCAAGGATTCGATGATGATCACGCTGCGGCCGAGAAGCATTCTGGGCGAGGACTCGGAGGTGACATCGGTGCTGACGCTACCGATCACGATCCAGCGTTGTGGCTTTGCGATGCGGCTGTTGGTTGAAGGAAAGACGGCGCAGCCTGAGACCGACAAGCGTCTGATCCAGAATATCGCCAGGGGGTATCACTGGATGGAACTGCTGACGTCGGGTAAAGCAAAGTCGCTGGGTGAGATCGCGGCGAATGAAGGCATTACCAATTCGCATGTGACGTGGATGATCTATCGGGCGTGCCTGGCGCCGGAGATCGTTAAGAGCACTCTCGATGGGAAGCAACCGGCGAGTTTTACGTCAGAGACCCTGAAGAATATGCTGCCGCTGCCGATTGATTGGTCTGAACAGCGGGAACGGCTCGGCCTGTAGCATTGCGAAACAAGCCCGTAACCAACCGTCGGCATCGTCGACTGAGAAGGCGGCCGAATTCCAGGCAATAAAAAAGCCCCGCAAGGGGCTTTATAGATTCTACTCGGCGCAAAGCCCGCCACTGGCGGGGCTTTAACACAAAATTACAAACATTTCTCTTTGCAATCAATAAGTTGGCGGACAGGGCGGGATTCGAACCCGCGTTAGGGTATTACCCTAAACACGCTTTCCAGGCGTGCGACTTAAACCACTCATCCACCTGTCCGAAGGGCGCGATTATAGCAGAGGGCCTCCTCGCTCTGGCCATTCAGCGAGAAACTCACCCCAGTGAGCGCCCGGCAGCTCTTTAAGCGAGGCCCTGACCAGGGCTTCTTCTTCGGCAGCCTGTTCGCGCGTAAGGTCACCGCGCATGAGGCGGAATCGGTTGTATACCAGATAGGTGTTGACCACGTCGGTCTCGCAGTAGTCGCGGATCTTGCCGGGGTCCCCCGCCAGCCAGGTCGGCCAGACCAGGTTGCCGGCCATGCCGACCTTACCCGGGAAGCCCATGAGCTTGGCCATGGCATCCAGCGGTGCGCTGGCGCGTGGCTGAAAGAGCGCCAGAAGGTCCATGAGGTCGGTATGCCGGCTATGGTAACGACTGACGTAGTTGTTCCATTTGAATTCGCGCGAGTCGTTGAAATCGCCCTCGCCCTGGTCCCAGTAGCGTGGGGCGCTAACACCATGCATGAGCCCCCGGTAATGCAGTACAGGCAGGTCAAAGCCGCCCCCATTCCAGGAAACCAGCGTGGGGGTTAGTCGTTCGAGGCCATCAAAAAATCGCTGGATGATCGCTGCTTCATCAAGCTCTGGCGCCGATAGGGAAAACACCTTGAAACCGGCATCGCTGCGGAATGCGCAGGAGATGGTGACGACGCGGTGCAGATAATGCGGCAGGAAGTCGTTTCCGGTCTGGGCGCGACGCTGCTGGAAGGCCAGTTCGACGACTTCATCATCTGAAAGCTCGGCCGGCAATTCATTGAGCGTTCGTAGCCCGGCGACATCCGGGATGGTTTCAATATCAAAGACGAGTATGGGCACCATGGCGTTGGCTCAAAATTTATTCCGGAAAGACGCCGGTTGAGAGGTAGCGATCACCCCGGTCACAGACGATGGTGACGACCGTGGCATCCGAGTGCGTACTCGCGACTTCCATGGCCACGTGCATGGCCCCGCCCGAGGAGATGCCGGCAAAGATGCCTTCTTCGGCCGCCAGACGGCGTGTCATGGCTTCGGCTTCGGCCTGGCCCACATAGATGAGTTCATCAACGCGGGATTTGTCGTAGATTTTGGGGAGGTACGCCTCCGGCCACTTACGGATGCCCGGAATCTGGGCGCCTTCTTTAGGCTGAACCCCGATGATGCAGATATCGGGATTCTGTTCCTTGAGGAAACGCGATACCCCCATGATCGTGCCGGTAGTGCCCATGCTGGAGACAAAGTGTGTGATCTGACCGGCGGTATCGCGCCAGATTTCCGGGCCTGTTGCTTCATAGTGGGCCACCGGGTTGTCGGGGTTGGCAAACTGATCGAGCACCACCCCTTTGCCTTCGGCGACCATGCGGTTGGCAACATCGCGCGCCAGTTCCATGCTGCCGCTCACGGGAGTGAGCACCAGCTCGGCCCCGAAGGCCTTCATGGTCTGCCGGCGTTCAACGGTCTGGTTCTCGGGCATGACGAGAATCATCTTATAGCCGCGCATGGCGGCGGCCATGGCCAGCGCAATGCCGGTGTTACCCGAGGTCGCTTCAATAAGGGTGTCACCGGGCTTGATACGGCCGCGCGCCTCGGCATGCAGAATCATCGAGAGTGCAGGACGATCCTTGACCGAGCCGGCCGGATTGTTGCCCTCGAGCTTGGCCAGTACGACGCTGTTAGCCGCAGAGAGCGCCGCCGCGCCGATGCGCTGAATGCGCACGAGCGGTGTGTTGCCGACGGTGTCGGCCAGCGTCTTATAGTTGGGGCGGGTGGTCATGGAGCCACTCGATATATTTGCCTACGCCCTGCTCCACGGTGTGGAAGCCTGCTTCGTACCCCGCTTCACGCAGGTGAGTCAGGTCGGCCTGGGTATAAGCCTGGTACTTACCTTTGAGCGCTTCAGGGAACGGCACATACTCGATCAGACCCTGGCTCACCAGCTGATCCAGCGAGAGCTCACTCTCGCCCTTAAGACGGCGGCAGGTGTTCACTGTTGCCGCAGCGACATCGTTAAAGCTCTGCGCCTTGCCCGAACCCAGATTAAAGATTCCTGAGACATGGGGGTTCTCAAGGAACCACAGGTTCACGCGTACTAGGTCGTCCACAAAGACAAAGTCACGCTGCTGGCCACCGTTGGGGTAACCATGCGAGCCTTCAAAGAGTTTGACCTTGCCGTCTTTCTGGAACTGGTTGAAGTTATGAAAAGCCACCGAGGCCATGCGCCCCTTATGCGATTCGCGCGGGCCATAGACGTTGAAATAGCGGAAGCCGGCAATCTGCGCTCCGCTATCGTGCAGGCGCCGGCGTACGATCTGGTCAAACAGCAGTTTGGAGTAGCCATAGACGTTAAGCGGTGCCTCGCAACCGGGTTCTTCGCGGAATTCGGTACTACCCCCGTAAGTCGCGGCGCTGGAGGCATAGAGCATGGGCACATCCTGATCCTGCGCCCAGTTGAGCAGGTCCACCGAATAGCGGTAGTTGTTCTCCATCATGTAATGCCCATCATGCTCCATGGTGTCGGAGCAGGCACCCTGATGCAGAATGGCATCGATCTCGCCATCAAAGTCACCGGCTTGCAGGCGCGGCAGAAAGTCACGCTTGTCAAAGTAATCGCTGATCTGGCAATCGACCAGATTATGGAACTTGGCGGCATTGGTCAGGTTATCGACCGCAATGATGTCGGTGATGCCACGCTCATTGAGCGCCTTGACGATATTGGCGCCGATAAATCCTGCAGCACCGGTAACGAGGACAGACATAGGGTTCTCCGATAAATTTCTGGTCGTTTAAACGGCCTGTTGCAGCTCGTCGCGGGTGACCACTGCGGTACCCAGCTTGCCCACCACAATGCTCGCTGCCAGGTTGGCAACGCGGACCGCCTCGGGGTAATCGGCCCCGCTGGCCAGCATCAGGGCCAGGGTGGCAATGACGGTATCCCCGGCGCCAGAGACGTCGAACACCTCTTTGGCGATAGCCGGTTGGTTGATCACGTTACCCGGTTTAAAGAGTGACATGCCTTCTTCGCTCCGGGTCACCAGCAGTGCTTCCAGCTTCAGCTCTTCACGTAAGGCATCCGCTTTGGCTTTGAGTTCGGTTTCGTTCGACCATTTGCCGACCACTTCGCGCAGCTCCGACCGGTTCGGTGTGAGCAGGCTGGCACCCGCGTAACGGGCGTAGTCATCGCCCTTGGGGTCGACCAGAACACGCTTACCGGCCTTCTTGGCCAATTCGATCATGCGGGTGATGTGTGTCAGACCGCCCTTGCCGTAATCGGAGAGGATGACCAGATCATGTTCGGGCAGCTGTCGTTCGAAATCAGCAAGCTTGGCCTCCAGAACCTCGTGCGAGGGCGCTGTTTCAAAGTCGATACGCAACAATTGTTGCTGGCGACCGAGCACACGCAGTTTGACGGTGGTTCGGATGTTGGCATCGTCATGCAAACCGGTGGCGACACCCGCCTCTTCGAGTAGACCGCGCAGTGTTTGTCCGGCCTCGTCCGTTCCGACTACCGAGAGGAGCGATACCTGACCACCCAGCGCAACGATGTTGCGGGCGACATTTGCTGCACCACCGGGACGGACTTCTTCCTTGCTGACATGCACCACCGGCACCGGGGCCTCGGGCGAGATGCGTGAGACTTCGCCAAACCAGTATCGGTCCAGCATCACGTCACCAACAACAAGCAGACGGGTTTTTGAGAAATCGATCGTAGTCATGGTGTTTTCTAGGGGTTTAATTCATCAAGGACGCGGCGTACGCCATCTTCCCATTGCGGCAGCTTCAGGGCAAAGCTACGTTCAAGCAGCTGCGTATTCAGACGCGAATTCTGAGGCCGCTTTGCCGGTAGCGGGTATTCGGTGGCCGGGATCGGCTTCAAACCGGTGTCAGCCACACTCAGCGTAAGACCTTGCCGACGGGCATGCTCAATCACGAGTCGGGCATAACCAAACCAGCTCGTCTCGCCTGCCGCTGCCAGATGATAGGTGCCACCAGGAGCGCGACCCGATAAGACGTCGCGCATTGCATGCGCTGTCACGTCGGCAATCAGTTCGGCCGAGGTCGGGGCACCGACCTGGTCATCAATCACGCTCAGGGCTTCGCGCTCTTGCGCGAGACGCAGGATTGTTTTGGCGAAGTTGCCACCACGGGCACCATAAACCCAGCTGGTACGAAAGATCAGATGCCGGCACAACGCATCACGAATCCGGTTCTCACCATCAAGCTTGGTCTGGCCATACACACTGAGCGGGTTCGTGATGTCGTCTTCAACATAAGCTTCAGGCTTCGTGCCGTCGAAGACGTAATCGGTGGAGTAATGCACCAGCAGCGAACCCATTTCACGGGCATATAGCGCCAGCTCGGCCACGGCGTCGGTGTTGATTCGACGGGCCAGGGTCTGATCGGTCTCGGCCTGATCAACCGCGGTATAGGCTGCGGCGTTGACGATGACTTCCGGCTCGTGGGTTTCCAGGACCGCCTGAATCTGTGCCGGGTCCGCCAGATCGCATTCGGTACGGTTGAGCGCTGTGAGCAGCCCCAGCGGTGCCAGTGCGCGCTGCAGCTCCCAACCGACCTGGCCGTCTTTACCGAGCAGAAGGATCTTTTTGTAAAAGCCCATAATCTGGCTCAGGCATCTTCCGTGGCGTAGTGCACTTCAACCCACTCGCGATAATCGCCGCTGGTGACGTGGCTCACCCATTCCTGGTGATCCAGATACCACTGCACGGTCTTGCGGATACCGGTCTCGAAGGTTTCCTGTGGCTTCCAGCCCAGTTCCTTTTCCAGCTTGCGCGCATCAATGGCGTAGCGACGGTCGTGACCAGGGCGATCCTGGACAAAAGTAATCTGCGTGGCGTAGCTCTGGCCATCTTCACGGGGTTGGAGTTCGTCAAGGATGGCGCAGAGGGTGTTCACGACATCGAGGTTGGCCTTTTCGTTCCAGCCACCAACGTTGTATGTTTCACCCAACTGGCCTGCTTCAAGCACGCGGCGGATCGCGCTGCAGTGGTCTTTGACGTAGAGCCAGTCACGGATCTGCTGGCCATCGCCGTAAATGGGCAGTGGCTTACCGTTCAATGCATTGAGAATGCAGAGCGGAATGAGCTTCTCCGGAAAGTGATACGGCCCATAGTTGTTGGAGCAGTTAGTCGTTAAGACCGGCAGCCCGTAGGTGTGATGCCAGGCGCGGACGAGATGGTCACTGGCGGCCTTGCTGGCACTGTAGGGGCTATTTGGTTCGTATTGATTCGTTTCAGAGAACGGCGGGTCTTCTTTGGATAGGGAACCGTAGACTTCGTCGGTAGAGACATGCAGGAAGCGGAAGGCGGCCTTCTCAGCCTCAGGCAAGTCATTCCAGTAACCCCGCACGGATTCGAGCAGGTTGAAGGTGCCAACGATGTTGGTCTGAATGAAGTCACCCGGGCCATGGATCGAACGATCGACATGGCTCTCAGCCGCAAAATTAATGACAGCGCGGGGCTTTGTATCTTGCAGCAGTTGGGTCACCAGCTCGCGGTCACCAATGTTGCCAAAGGTGAACTGATAACGTGGGTCACCTTGGAGTTCTTTGAGGTTCTCGAGGTTGCCGGCGTAAGTGAGGAGATCAAGATTAACGACGGGCTCGTTGCATTGCTCGAGCCAGTCGAGGACAAAATTAGAGCCGATAAAGCCGGCGCCACCAGTCACCAGAATCGTCATTACACCTGCCCCTTAGGAGTCACTACCAAATAAATCGCGGGTATAGACCTTGTCCGCCACATCTTCCAGCACATCGGCCATGCGGTTGCTGATGATGACATCGGCTTCTTTCTTGAAGGTGCCGAGATCTTTGACGACGCGCGAATTGAAAAACTCCGGCTCGTTGAGCGCCGGTTCGTAGATGATGACTTCAATGCCCTTGGCCTTGATGCGCTTCATGATGCCCTGGATGCTCGATGCCCGGAAGTTATCCGAACCGGCCTTCATGATGAGGCGATAGACGCCCACGATTTTAGGCTTGCGACGGATGATCTCGTCGGCAATGAAGTCTTTACGGGTGGTGTTGGATTCGACGATGGCATGGATGAGGTTCTGCGGCACGTCACGGTAGTTGGCAAGCAACTGCTTGGTGTCTTTGGGCAGGCAGTAACCGCCGTAGCCAAAGCTCGGGTTGTTGTAGTGGGTGCCGATGCGCGGATCGAGACCAACGCCGTCGATGATCTGTTTGCTGTCCAGGCCATGGGTGGCGGCGTAGGTATCGAGCTCGTTGAAGTACGATACGCGCATAGCCAGGTAGGTGTTGGCGAAGAGTTTGACGGCTTCGGCTTCTGTGGCATCGGTAAAGAGAACGGGGATGTCCTTCTTGATAGCGCCTTCTTTGAGCAGGTCGGCCAAGACTTCGGCGCGCTTGGAACGCTCGCCCACGACGATGCGGGAGGGGTGAAGGTTGTCGTAGAGGGCGCGGCCTTCACGCAGGAACTCCGGCGAAAAGATGAGGTTATTCGTGCCTAAGGCTTCGCGGGTCTTCACGGTATAACCCACCGGGATGGTCGATTTGATGACCATGGTGGCATTCGGATTAATCGCCATGACATCGCGGATCACCGCTTCAATGGATTTGGTATTGAAGTAGTTGGTTTCGGGGTCGTAGTCGGTGGGGGTGGCGATGATGACGTAGTCCGCCCCTTCGTAGGCTTCTTTCTTATCCAGCGTGGCGCGGAAGTTCAAAGGCTTGTTCTTGAGGTAGTCCTCAAGCTCTTTGTCTTCGATGGGGGATTCTTTGCGGTTGATCTTCTCAACCTTATCGGGAACGATATCCAGGGCAACGACTTCATGGTGCTGCGAGAGCAGCACCCCGTTCGATAGACCGACGTAACCGGTTCCGGCAATGGCGATTTTCATGCAAAGGCTTCCCGCGCTATAAGTACGCCTATTTTACCAGCCGGCGGTCACGAAATCGCGTCCATACCGATTCCGGCAAGATGCTGATATCCCGTGAAAATGCCCCCGATTACTGAATCAGAGAAAACTCTTCGGAGCGCTTCGGCGGGTAGGATTCCCACTCGCTACAGGCCGGGCAACGCCAGTAGAACTGGCGCGCCTTGAAACCACAGGATTTGCAGGTATAGCGTGAGAGGCGCTGGGTCTGGACCTTGATCAGCTTCTTGACCAGATCAAGGTCAGCCAGCTGCTCGGCCGGGGTGACGGCAGCCCGTGCCTCCAGGGCTTTATCCAGCGCAATCAGGCTGGGCGTCCGGTGCAGTTCGGCCAAGGCAAAGTCATAGGCCGATTGGGCACCCTCTTCTTCCACCACCTGCTGGCAAACCACATCCAGCATGTCGACCGAGGGGTAGCGCACCAGAAAGCCCTTGAGCAGCTGCATGCCATCGGCCTGGCGCCCCATGCCCTTATACACTTCGGCAATACGCGCAGCGACCAGCGCTAGAAACTCAGGCTGCTGTTGTTCGATCCGCAGCCAAGCATCGATCGCACGCTCCGGGTGCCCTTCCTTCCGCTCGATATCACCAGCAATGATGCTGGCCCGAACACACTTGCGGTGCAGGCTGAGCGCTTGCTGCACATGACGGCGCGCTTCGTCGACGCGGGAGCGGATCAGCGCGTTCTCGGCCATTTCACACCAGAATTCGGCCACCTCATGTTGCGAGGCGAGTTCCGGGACTTTCTCGGCCAGTTCAATGGCTTTGTCCCAGGATTTCTCCAGCTGGTAGATTTCCAGCAACTGTTTCAGCGCCTCTTCCCGGCGCGCCCCATCCGATAGGCGCTTAAAGATTTCTTCCGAGCGATCGAGCAGGCCGGATTTGAGGTAATCGATCCCCAGTTCAAAGAGCGCCTGCTCCTTTAGGGGCTGCGGCAGATCTTCACGGTTCATCAGGTTCTGGTGGATACGCAACGCCCGTTCCAGCTCGCCCCGGCGGCGGAACAGGGAACCCAGCGCAAAATGCAGCTCGACGGTTTCCGGATCAACCCGGACCACCTCGTTAAAGGCCTCGATAGCACGGTCCGGTTGTTCGTTAAGGAGGAAGTTCAGCCCCTGAAAGTAGGCCTTGGGTAAACGACGCGAATCCGCCACGACGTGCTTGATGTCGATACGCGCCGCGATCCAGCCCACGGCAAAGAACAGCGGCAGAATGAGCAGCGCCCAGGGTTCCATGGTCAGCATGCGGGGTTCCTCGAAATGGGCTATCCGGAAGAATTAAAGAAAGGGCGTCGCCTGAGCTTCGGATTCGGCCGGCAACGGGTTAGCCGAAGCGCGCTGCTGTAGCTCCCGCCGCAGGCGTGCTGCCTCACGGCGATGCCGCAGCAGATTGGGCACCAGCATCAGCATGCCGAGCAGAACACCGATCAGGACACAGCCCAGCAGAAAGAGCACCAGTGGCGCTTCCAGGTAATAACCGAGGAAGAGATTGATGACGGCCGGTTCGGTGTTCTCGATGGCAAAGGCGAGAAAGACGATGAACACCGCAATGCGGATGATCCAGACGATGGCGCGCATGATGGGCTCCTGAGCCTTCGTGACGATTCGATATAAAAAAAGCGCTGGTGAAACACCAGCGCTTTTCAGTTTACAGCAAATGACCTATTCGTCTCAGATCGCGTTAGCCGCCCCCTGGGCAGCGACGGCAAAGACCGGCGCATCTTCGGCATCGGTTGCCGACTGAACGGCTCCCGTCATGTCCGCCGAATCCACCCGCTCACGCAGCTCTTTGCCCGCCTTGAAGTGGGGAACCCACTTCTCGGGGACATCGACACGCTCGCCCGAACGGGGGTTGCGCCCGACGCGCGGCGGCCGGTGGTTCAACGAAAAGCTGCCGAAACCACGAATCTCGATACGATCGCCACGGGCGAGCGCATCGGTCATCGCGTCAAGAATAACCTTGACGGCAAGTTCGGCATCTTTCGCGACCAGCTGGGGAAAACGCTCCGCCAGCCGTGCGATCAGTTCTGATTTGGTCATTGGCAATTAGCCCTGCTGGTTCATCTTGGCTTTGAGCAGCGCACCGAGGTTGGTCGTGCCAGTGGCAGCGCCCGCGCTATCGGCAGCCAGCTTCTGCATGGCTTCGTGCTGTTCAGCCTGATCCTTGGCCTTGATGGACAGGTTGATGGAGCGGCTCTTGCGATCGACGTTGGTGATCATCGTTTCGAGCTCTTCACCCACCTTGACGTGCTGGCTCAGATCTTCGATACGATCACGCGAGAACTCCGATACGCGCAGGTAGCCTTCGACATCGTCAGCCAGCTGGATGACCGCGCCACGAGCGTCAACGCTCTTGACGGTGCCGTTCACCAGGCTGTTCTTGTCATGCATGGCCACGAAGGAGGTGAAGGGGTCTCCATCCATCTGCTTCATGCCCAGGGAGATGCGCTCCTTGTCGATGTCGATCGCCAGAACGATGGCTTCGACTTCGTCGCCCTTCTTGAAGCCACGGATGGCTTCTTCGCCGGCGACGTTCCAGGACAGATCCGACAGGTGGACCAGACCATCGATACCACCTTCCAGGCCGATAAAGATGCCGAAGTCGGTGATCGACTTGATGGCGCCCTTGATCTTGTCACCCTTCTTGAAGTTCAGGCCGAAATCCTGCCACGGGTTCGACTGGCACTGCTTCATGCCCAGCGAAATACGGCGGCGGTCTTCGTCGATCTCGAGGATCATGACTTCGACTTCGTCACCCAGCTGAACGACCTTGGACGGGTGAATGTTCTTGTTGGTCCAGTCCATTTCAGAGACGTGAACCAGACCTTCGATACCCTGCTCGATTTCAACGAAAGCACCGTAGTCAGTCAGGTTGGTGACCTTACCGAACATGCGGGTCTGAGCCGGGTAACGGCGCGAGATGCCCACCCACGGATCGTCGCCCAGTTGCTTCAGGCCCAGCGAGACGCGGTTCTTTTCGGTATCGAACTTGAGGACCTTGGCAGTCACTTCGTCACCCACGGCCAGCACTTCGGACGGGTGACGGACACGGCGCCAGGCCAGGTCGGTGATGTGCAGCAGACCATCGATGCCGCCGAGATCGACGAAAGCACCGTAGTCGGTGATGTTCTTGACGACGCCCTTGATGATGGCACCCTCTTGCAGGGTTTCCAGCAGCTTCTGGCGATCTTCGCCCATGTTCTCTTCGAGCACGGCACGACGCGACAGCACCACGTTGTTACGCTTGCGATCGAGCTTGATGACCTTGAATTCCATGGTCTTGCCTTCGAACGGCGTGGTGTCCTTGACCGGACGGGTATCGACCAGCGAACCCGGTAGGAAGGCGCGGACGCTGTTGACCATAACGGTCAGACCGCCCTTGACCTTGCCAGTGATGGCACCGGTCACCAGCGAACCATCGTTCAGCGCGGCTTCCAGCGCATTCCAGGCGGCGATACGCTTAGCGCGGTCACGCGACAGACGGGTTTCACCGAAACCGTCTTCGAGCGATTCAATGGCGACCTGGACGAAATCGCCGGGGGCAACTTCCAGTTCACCCTGATCGTTCAGGAATTCGTGTACGGGGACATAACTTTCGGACTTGAGTCCAGCGTTGACGACCACAAAGTTCTGGTCAACGCGCACCACCTCGGCGGTGATGACTTCACCTTGGCGCATATCCTGGCGGGCAAGGCTTTCTTCAAATAGGGCGGCAAAGCTTTCGAACGTTTCAGCTTGAGACATGAGAGAGAGGTTTCCTGAAAAGAACCGTGCCAGTTTTTGGCAGCAGTTCCACCGGTGGGTAGATTAAAAAAGACAAAAAGCTCATCTTGCTGACCGAGATCCCGGTCAGCCCGACCTGCCCATTGTCGTGGGGTTACGATGCCTTTTTGCCGGACCAGTCAAGCACTTGCGCCACCGCTTGTTCGATGGTGCGTGCCGACGTTTCCAGTAACCGGGCATCGGGTTCCTGCCGGAGCGGTGCTACAGTTCGCGCCGCATCGCGAGCGTCCCGTTCTTCCAGATCCTGCAGAATGTCGGCCAGTTTAGCCGAAAAACCTTTGTCGATCAACTGCTTGTAACGCCGCTCGGCACGGATGGCCGCACTGGCGGTCAGAAAGACCTTGGTCGTGGCGTCCGGAAAGACGACCGAGCCCATATCGCGCCCATCGGCCACCAGCCCCGGTGCCTGACGGAAGGCCCGCTGGCGCAGGAGGAGCGCCTCACGCACCGCCGGCAGAGCGCCTACGGTGGAGGCGCCAATCCCCATTTCTTCGGTCCGGAACTGGTCATCGACGACTTCTTCGCCCAAAAAGGTCTGACCACCGGCAAAACGCACTGGCAGCTGCGCGGCAATGCGGGCCACCGCCGCCTCGTCCTTCCAGTCCACGCCCGCCTTCCGGGCGGCCAGGGCAGTCAGGCGATACAGCGCGCCCGAATCCAGGTAATGCCAACCCAGGGCATCGGCCACGCGCTGAGACACCGTCCCTTTACCTGATGCCGAGGGGCCATCGATGGCGATGACGGGCACCGGAGTCGTCACCTCGGCGAAGCGGTCGAAATAATCGGGGAAGGTTTTGGCCGTGCAGCCCGGATCCAGAATGCGCAACGGGGTTGCCAGACTCATGAGCGAAAAACACATGGCGATGCGGTGATCATCATAGGTTTCGATCTCGGCGCAATGAAGCGCCGCCGGGCTTGCTGGCGGGATCACGGTGAGCGTATCTGCCGTCGTTTCCACCGTACCGCCGAGTTTGCGTAGCTCATTGGCCATCGCTTCAATACGATCCGTTTCCTTCACCCGCCAACTGGCGATACCCGTCAGCTTGGTCGGCCCCTTGGCAAAGGCAGCCACCGGCACCAGCGTCATCGCCGCATCGGGAATCGCCAGACAATCCTGTTCGATCCCTTTGAGCACCCCATCGGCGGGGCCCGATGCTTCAATCCAGTTCGGGCCCATCGTAATAGTCGCACCCATGGCGGCCAATGCATCGGCAAAGCGGATATCACCCTGGACGGAATCGGCCCCGACGCCCTCGACGCGGACCGGACCACCAGCCATGGCACCGAGCGCCAGAAAGTATGAGGCCGAAGAGGCATCGCCTTCCACGTACACAACCCCAGGCGAGGTATAACGCGCCTCTGCCGGAACGGTAAATTTCTGCCAGCCCTCACGCTGAACATCAACGCCAAAACGGCGCATACAGGCCAACGTGATCTCGATGTAGGGTTTGGAAATCAGCTCGCCCACTACCTCGACAGTGACCGTTCGACCCAGCAGGGGCAACGCCATCAGCAGGCCGGTCAGAAACTGGCTCGAGACATTGCCTTTAACCGGCACGGTGAGCGTGCTGTTCTGCGCTGCGGGCCGAATCTGCAAGGGCGGATAACCCGTGTTTTCTTCGTAGGTGATGTCTGAACCCAGGTGGCGCAAGGCATCGACCAGGTCGCCTATCGGACGCTCGTGCATGCGCGCCACACCTGATAACCGGTACGACCCGCCGGACAGCGCCAGCGCGGCAGTCAGCGGGCGAAAGGCCGTCCCGGCATTACCCAGAAACAGGTCAGCTGATTTGACCGGCAGCTTGCCGCCACAGCCGGCAACTTTGATGGCCCCCTCGCCAAGCGGCGTGACTTTAACGCCCAGGGTGGCCAGGGCTTCCAGCATGCGGTCCGTGTCGTCGGACTTCAGCAGATCACGGACTTCGGTCTCACCTTCGGCCAGGGCGGCCAGTAACAGGATCCGGTTGGACAAGCTCTTGGAGCCCGGCAGACGCACGGTACCCTGTGCCGACAGGATGGCCGGCAGATCAATAAAAGATAATTTACTCATGATTCAATCTGCAATCGGTCCGACACTTAATGCGACCAGTTCTGACGCTTGTCACGGGCGTTGGTATAAATTTCGGCCAGCGAATCGCCATCGCTATTAACGAGCGCCTGACGCAACCGCATCAGTGCGGCATTGTAACGATCCAGTTCAGCCAATAACGCAGTGCGGTTCGCTAGCGAAATGTCGCGCCACATTTCCGGATGACTTCCGGCAATGCGGGTGAAATCACGGAAGCCCGCCGCCGCATAATCAAACAGCTGCTCGGCGTTGCCCCGCTTGGCAAATTCGTCGACGAGGGCAAAGGCCAGCAAGTGCGGCAGGTGGCTAACCGCCGCAAAAACCCGGTCGTGTGTTTCTGCATCCAGAATTCGCACATCGGCGCCACAGAGTTCCCAGGCCCGTTTAACCGTTTCAATATCAGCCACCGAGTTTTCCAGAAGTGGCGTTAGCACCACCTTGCGCCCCTGATACAGATCGGCGCGAGAGGCCTCGGCACCACTGGTCTCGGCACCGGCAATCGGATGCCCCGGCACAAACTGGCCGATCCGGTTGCCGAAGGCGAGGCGTGCGGCTTCGACCACGTCAGACTTGGTGCTGCCCGCATCGGTGACGATGGTGCGTTCGCCCAGATAGGGGGCAATACGCTCGAAAATCTCGGGCATCTGGCCGACCGGGGTGGCCACCAGAATCAGATCGGCCTCGCGGACATCAGCCCCGGGGTTAATACCGACCTCGTCAATGATGCCCAGGTCGTAAGCTACTTTGAGGCTCTTCGGGGTGCGTCCGAAGCCGATGATTTCAGTGGCAGCATGCGCCGCTTTAAGGCCACGGGCAAACGAAGCACCGATTAGCCCTACCCCGAAAATCAGAACCTTATTGAAATGCATGCTATCCGTTTCCGGTTCAGGCCTGCGCCGGTTTCAACGCATGTTTAAGCGCTTCGAGGAAGCGGGCATTCTCGCTCTCGGTACCAATGGTCACACGCAACCAGTCGTGCATCGCGTAACCGGCCAGTGGTCGAATGATCACACCTTGCTTAAGTAGCTTCTGGTTAACACCTGCCGCATCCGGCACATGGAAAGTCACAAAATTGGCGTGCGAAGGCAAATGCTTGAGGCCCAGCGCATCTAGCCCGGCCACAATCTGCTGCATGCCGTCGGCGTTAAGTTGATAGCTTTGTGCCAGAAACTCGGCATCTTCCAATGCAGCAATGGCGCCAGCCAATGCCAGGTTATTGCAGTTAAACGGCTGACGCACCCGATTCATCAGATCAGCCACCGCCGGGCTGCACAACGCGAAACCGATCCGCAAGCCGGCCATGCCATAGATCTTGGAGAAGGTACGTGTAATCACCAGGTTGTCGAATTCCGACAGCCAGGCTGTGGTGTCGACACGCAGCGCCGGCGCCAAGTATTCGTTATAGGCTTCGTCGAGCACCACGACCATATCTTTCGGTAAGCTGGCGATGAACGCCTTGAGCTCGTCGTAGGGCAAAAAGGTGCCGGTCGGATTATTCGGATTAGCAATCCAGACAATACGTGTATCTGCACGCACTGCGGCGCGCATGGCGGTTAGGTCGTGGGCAAAGTCTTTGGCCGCCGCCGCGATACACTCACCGCCCACGCCCATGGTAGCGAGCGGGTACACGGCAAAGGCATGCGCCGAAAACACTGCTGAACGACCCGGCGCCAGAAAGACCTGGGCGATCAGTTCAAGCACATCATTTGAGCCATTGCCCAGAACAATCTGGTTCGCATCGACACCGGCGTGCTTTGCCAGTGCAGCTTTCAACTCGAAATCATCCGGGTAGCGGGCCAGACCATCGATGGCCGCCTGCACGGCTACCCGTGCTTTGGGGCTCATGCCCAGCGGGTTTTCGTTCGAGGCCAGCTTGATAATCGATTCGACCGGCAGCCCAAGCTCGCGCGCCACTTCGGTAATCGGCTTACCGGGTTGATACGGCGCGATCTGTTTGATATTTCCCAGGGCGTGATCGAGCAGACTCATTGCATTCAATCTCAGGGGTTGCAGTCTCAGTACACGGCCACCGGGTAGGAACCCAGGACCTTGAGATAGGCAGCATCGGCTGCCAATCGTTTGATGGCGCCCTTCACCGGTTCAACATCCACATGACCTTCGATGTCGACAAAGAACACGTATTCCCAGAGCGCATGACGCGCCGGCCGCGACTCCAGCCGGGTCATCGAAACACCCGCCTCGGCCAGTGGGGCCAGTAGCGCCTGCAGGGCACCGGTACGATTGGGCGTCGAGAGAATCAGAGAGGTCTTGTCCTGCCCGGAAAGACCCGCCGCAAAACGACCCAGCACCAGAAAACGTGTGGTGTTATTCGGTTCGTCCTCAATATTACTAGCCAGGTGCGGCAACTGATAACGCTCGGCAGCGGCTTCACCGGCAATCGCAGCCCACGTGGGGTTCTCTGCCGCCAGACGGGCTGCCTCGGCATTGCTGGCCACCGGAATACGGGGCACGTCCGGCAGATGCCGATTCAACCATTCATGGCACTGGGCCAGCGATTGGGCATGCGAGACCACTTGCGTAATCTGTCCCAGATCGGTCGCATGACTGAGCAGATTCTGGTGAATGCGCACCACCACCTCGCCACAGATCTTGAGCGAGGTGCCGAGCAGCAGATCCAGCGTGCGGCCAATGGCGCCCTCAGTCGAATTCTCGACCGGCACGACCGCATAATCGGCATGACCGGCTTCGACCTCGCGGAAGACTTCATCAATGGAGGCCTGGGGCAACAGGCGGGCGGCATGGCCAAACTGCTTGACGGCAGCCGACTCGGAGAAAGTCCCCAGCGGACCAAGAAAAGCCACACCAATGGGTTGTTCCAATGCCAGACAGGCTGACATGACTTCACGGAACAGCCGCGTAATGGTTTCGTTCGCCAGTGGCCCCTGATTCAGTTCCTGCAGCCGGCGCAGCACCTGTGCTTCGCGCTCGGGGCGATAGATGAAGCCATCATCGCCAAAGCGCGCCTTGATCTCACCCACTTCGCGGGCACAACGGGCACGCTGGTTCAATAAATCGAGCAGACTACTGTCGATCCCGTCAATGTTCTGGCGCACGACCGCCAGTGCGTCCTGAATCGTTTGCCCTGCTTTGTCTGCGCTCATCATCCGCTCCGGCGAATAACAACGGTTCAACCATGCTTGCGCATGAAGTCATTCATAAAGGTGACGAGCGCCTGAACGCCTGCCATGGGCATGGCGTTATAAATCGATGCGCGCATGCCGCCTACCAGTTTATGTCCTTTTAAGGCCAGCAGACCGGCTTTTTCCGATTCTTCCAGGAAAAGCGGATCGAGCGCCTTGTCTTTAAGCGTGAACGGTACATTCATCCACGACCGGCAGTCATACGCTACCGGGTTGGCGTAGAAGCCGCCACTGGCATCAATGGTTTTGTACAGCAGCTCGGCCTTGGCCTGATTCTTTTGGGCGATGACTGGCAGACCGCCCTGCTTGAGCAACCATTCGAAGACCAGACCCGCCATGTAAATCGCAAACGTGGGCGGCGTGTTGAGCATCGAGGTGTTTTTTTCTTCCTCGGCGTAATCGAGCAGGGCCGGAATGGCTTTGGAGGCCTTACCCAACAGATCCTTACGCACAATAACGAGGGTGACACCTGCCGGACCGATGTTCTTCTGGGCACCGGCGTAGATCAGGCCGTAATCGCGCACATTCATCGGGCGCGACAGAATATTCGACGACATATCGGCCACCAGCGGCACACCAGGCCGGACGGCAGCACCCAGTTGCTTCAGGTCGAAGACCTCAACGCCGCCAATGGTTTCGTTGCTGCAGAAGTGCAGATAGCGCGCCTCGGGGTTCAGCGTCATTGACGCCGGATCCACCAGACGGGTGAACGATGCATCCGCACTGGAGCCGGCTTCACGGATAGCATCACCATACAAACGCTGACCGGCTTTGACGGCCTTCTCCGACCAAGCACCGGTGGTGAGATAGTCGGCCGCTCCGCCATCCAGCAGATTCATCGGAATCTGCGAGAACTGCATCGTGGCACCGCCTTGCAGGAACAGGATGGCATAGTCGTCGGGGATGTCCATCAGCTGGCGCAGATCGGCAACCACCTTTTCATAGATCCCGGTGTAGACCTTGCCGCGGTGGCTCATTTCCATCACACCACAACCGGCACCATGCCACTCGGGCAGCTCCTCACGAACCTGCTCGATGACTTCCAGCGGAATGGTGGCAGGGCCTGCCGAAAAGTTCCAGAGACGCATGAGTGTGAAACTCCGGTGATTATTCTTCGTCGTCGGTTTCGACGATCTTTTCCAGACCAGCCAGCTTTTCGCCGTCGTCCAGCGAAATCAGTGTCACACCCTGGGTGGCGCGACCCAGTTCGCGGATCTCGTTGACGCGCGTGCGGATCAGCACCCCACCCGTGGTGATGAGCATGATCTCATCTTCGTCGCCTACCAGCTTGGCGGCAACCACACGGCCGTTACGGGCGCTTTCGGCAATGGCCTTCACGCCCTGCGTGCCACGACCCGAGTGGCGGAAATCAGCCAGGGCCGTGCGCTTGCCAAAGCCGTTTTCGGTGGCAACCAGTACGGTCTGTGCATCATCCTGCGCGACGAGCAGCGAGAGTACCTGCTGATCCTTCTGCAGTTTCATACCGCGCACACCGCGTGCAGGTCGGCCCATCGGGCGGACGTCTTCTTCATCAAACCAGACGGCCTTACCGGCATCGGACACCAGCATGATGTCGTTGCTGCCCGAGGTCAGCTGGGCGCCGATCAGGTAATCGTTATCATCCAGCGCCACGGCGATGATGCCAGCCTTACGCGGGTTAGAAAAGTCCGACAGCGGGGTCTTCTTCACGGTACCCAGCGATGTGGCCATAAAGACGTAGCGGTCTTCGGCAAATTCCTTGACCGGCAGAATGGCATTGATCTTTTCGCCTTCGTCGAGCGGGAACATATTGACGATCGGTTTGCCACGCGAAATACGCGAACCCTGCGGAACCTCGTACACCTTCAGCCAGTAGCAGCGGCCACGGTTGCTGAAGCACAGAATGTAGTCGTGGGTGTTGGCCACGAACAGATGTTCGACAAAATCGTCATCCTTGATGGCGGCGGCCTGCTTGCCACGCCCGCCGCGACGTTGCGCACGGTAGTCGGTGAGTGGTTGGCTCTTGATGTAGCCAGTGTGCGACAGGGTCACGACCATGTCCTGCGGGGCTATCAGATCCTCGACACCCAGATCCTGAGTATGCGTGACGATTTCCGAACGGCGCTTGTCTTTGGTGGCAACGACGAACTGCTCGCGGACATCGTTCAGCTCCTGGCTAATGATCTCGGTGATCCGCGCCGGCTTGGCCAGAATATCGAGCAGGTCGGCAATCTTTTCCATGACTTCGCGGTATTCGTTGACGATCTTGTCCTGCTCCAGACCCGTCAGGCGCTGCAGACGCAGCTCGAGAATCGCCTGTGCCTGAACATCCGACAGGCGGTAGCCCTTATCAGTCATGCCATATTCGGGGCCAATGCCTTCCGGGCGCGAGGCTTCGGCGGCGGCACGCTTGAGCATGTCCGCTACCAGCTTGCTTTCCCAGGTGCGCGACATCAGGCCGACCTTGGCATCGGCCGGGGTGGGCGCAGCCTTGATCAGGGCGATGATGTCGTCGACGTTCGACAAAGCCACGGCCAAGCCTTCGAGGATGTGGCCACGATCGCGCGCTTTGCGCAGTTCAAACACCGTGCGACGCGTCACCACTTCGCGGCGGTGCGCCAGGAAGCATTCGAGCATCTGCTTCAGGTTCAGCAGGCGCGGCTGGCCGTCGACCAGCGCCACCATGTTCATGCCGAAGGTGTCCTGCAGCTGCGTCATCTTGTACAGATTGTTCAAGATGATGTCGGGGATCTCGCCACGCTTGAGCTCAATCACGACCCGCATACCGGACTTATCCGACTCATCGCGGATTTCCGAAATGCCTTCAATCTTCTTTTCGTTGACCAGCTCGGCAATCTTCTCGAGCAGGGTGCGCTTATTCACCTGATACGGCAGCTCGTCGATGATGATCGACTGGCGGTTGCCGGATTTATCCAGATCTTCGAAATGGGTCTTGGCACGCATCACCACACGACCGCGGCCGGTACGGTAACCGTCGCGCACACCGGAAACGCCATAGATAATGCCGGCGGTCGGGAAATCCGGTGCCGGCACGATGTCAATCAGCTGATCAATGGTCAGATCCGGGTTGTCGAGCAGGGCCAGACAGGCTGCCACGACTTCCGAGAGGTTATGCGGCGGAATATTGGTCGCCATGCCCACGGCGATCCCCGACGAACCGTTAATGAGCAGGTTCGGGATACGCGCCGGCAGAATCAGTGGTTCTTCTTCCGAACCGTCGTAGTTCGGCCCGAAATCAACCGTTTCCTTGTCGATGTCAGCCAGCAGTTCATGACCGATGCGCGCCATACGGACTTCGGTATAACGCATCGCCGCCGCGTTATCACCGTCGACCGAACCGAAGTTGCCCTGGCCATCGACCAGCATATAACGCAGCGAGAAATCCTGCGCCATCCGGACAATGGTGTCGTAAACGGCCATATCCCCGTGCGGGTGATATTTACCGATGACGTCACCGACCACACGGGCCGACTTCTTATAGGCCTTGTTCCAGTCGTTATTCAGCTCGTGCATCGCAAACAACACGCGACGGTGCACTGGCTTCAGGCCGTCGCGCACATCCGGGAGCGCACGTCCAACGATCACGCTCATGGCGTAATCCAGATAGGAACGGCGCATCTCGTCTTCGAGGCTGATCGGGAGTGTTTCTTTGGCGAAATTGTCCATAACGCTTTCGTGACTGGGCAAAAGTGGTTCGAAATTGATGCTTTCCGGTAAAAATCAGGGGCTCAGACCACAAAAAGCGTCTTAAACCGGTTTCCGGAAAAATTGTTCAAGTTTAACATGCCCAACATGACCAACCATGCACACCCCATCGCACCGCGCCCGGTGGACCTGATCCTGCGTCCGCGCTGGATCATTCCGGTCGAGCCACGCCATCTTGTTCTGGAAAATCACGACCTGGTCATCCATCAGGGACGTATTCTGGATCTGCTGCCCCGGGAGCAGACTGCGCAACATTATTTGGCCACCACGACCGAGGACCTTGCCGAACACGTGCTACTCCCCGGCCTCGTGAATGTGCACTGCCACGCCGCCATGGCTCTGATGCGGGGTATTGCCGACGATCTCCCCCTGCAGGCCTGGCTGGAGACCGCGATCTGGCCGCGTGAAAGCCAGTGGATTGGCGCTGAAATGGTGCGCGACGGCACACAGCTCGCCTGTGCCGAAATGCTCCTGGCCGGCATCACGACCTTTAATGATATGTATTTCTTCCCGGACGCCGCCGCCGAGGCTGTCGACCAGGCAGGTATCCGTGCCAGCCTGGGGATTCTGGCTTTTGAAGTGCCCACCGCTTACGGCCATGACGCCGATGATTACCTCAATAAAGGCTTAGCCGTTCGAGATAGATTGCGCAACCACCCGCGCCTCTCTTTTATGCTAGCACCACATGCGCCCTATACCGTGTCAGATCGGACTTTTGAAAAGGTCGCCACTCTGGCGGCCCAGACCGGTCTGGGCATTCATGTCCACCTGCATGAAACCCTCAGCGAGGTCGAACAAAGCCTGAAGCAATATGGTGAACGACCCATCCAGCGCCTAGAGCGCCTAGGCGTCCTGGGTCCACAGACCCTAGCCGTACACGCCGTGGCTCTGAATGACAACGACATTGCCACGCTGGCGCGCCACAACACCCACGTTGCCCACTGCCCGACCGCCAATCTAAAGCTGGGTTCCGGCATCGCCCGCAGCCTAGACCTCAATATGGCCGGTATTAATATAGGGGTAGGTACCGATGGGGCTGCCGGGAACAACCGCCTAGACCTTCTCAGTGAAGCGCGCCTAGCTGGATTACTGGCCAAGGGGACCAGCGGTGAGGCAAACGCCCTTCCCGCGCATGAACTTATATATATGGCCACCCTAGGGGGCGCCCACGCCATCGGCCTGAGTGAACGCATTGGCTCCCTGGTACCGGGCAAACAGGCCGACCTATGTGCACTCCGCCTGGATACCCCTGCCACCGTGCCGGTTTTTGATGCCGCCTCGCATGTTCTTTATGCCGCCGGTCGGGAACATGTCAGTGACGTCTGGATTGATGGCGAAAGTGTTGTAAAAAGGAAACAGCTTGTCCGGATTTCGCAGGAAGAAGTGTACGCCAAAGCCAAAACATGGCAGAATCGCCTCAGAGGTTAGGTGTGCTCACAAGGAGTGCCCGTTCCTGCTGTTATCCATCACAACACGAATGAGGAATGACCATGCGTATTTCTGCTAAGCAAGCCGTCCTGGCTGCAATCGTTGCCGGCCTGGGCGTGGGTGCTACCGTTGCGCACGCTGCCACCCCTGGTATTGACCCGAACGGCACTGTTGCCTATCTGGTCGACAAGGATTTTAACGTCGTCAAGAGCGGTGCTGGCCTGTGCTGGCGCAATGGCTACTGGACCCCGGCCAACGCCATCGCCGAGTGCGACGGTACGGTTTCGAAGGGTGCTCCGGCTGGCGCCAAGATCACTCTGGCTGCCGACACGCTGTTTGCCTTCAACAAGGCTGACCTGAAGCCGGAAGGCAAGCAAGCTCTGGACAACGTCGTCAACCAAGCCAAGTCGCTGAAGGTTGAAGTGATCGTTGCTGTTGGCTACACCGACCGTATCGGTTCGGACGCTTACAACCTGAAGCTGTCGCAGCGTCGTGCTGCTGCCGTCAAGACCTACCTGGTCTCGAAGGGCATCCCGGCTGACAAGATCTACACCGAAGGCAAGGGCAAGGCTAACCCCGTCACTGGCAACAAGTGTGACAAGATCGGTGGCCCGCAGAACGGCAGCAACAAGAAGCTGGTCGACTGCCTGCAGCCGGACCGTCGTGCAGTTCTGGAAATCATCGGCACCAAGTAATCGCCAGGTTTCTGAAGCACGAGAAAAAGCCACCTTCGGGTGGCTTTTTTAATGCCCACGCCTTTTATAACGCTTTTATAATTGAGGCATGACTGTTGCCGCACAAAGAAGCCTATGAACGCCCCGCTCCAGCAAAGCACTAACGCCGATCCGTCCGAAGTCCGGAAGTTTTCTGATCTTGCCCACCGCTGGTGGGATCCGAACAGCGAATTCAAGCCGCTGCATGACATCAACCCGTTGCGACTGAACTGGATTGATCAGGCGATAGGCCTGCCCGGTAAGAAGGTCATTGATATTGGCTGCGGTGGCGGCATCCTCTCCGAATCGATGGCGGCCAAAGGGGCGCACGTCACCGGCATTGATCTTTCTGACAAAGCGCTAAGTGTTGCCAGACTGCATCTGCTGGAAAGCGGCCTGACCGTCGACTATCGCCACATGGCCGCTGAGACCATGGCCGCTGAGCACTCTGCTGCCTTTGATGCCGTAACCTGCCTGGAAATGCTGGAGCATGTGCCGGATCCCGCGCAAACGATTGCCGCCTGCGCGACCATGGTTAAACCCGGTGGCGATGTCTTTCTGTCGACGCTGAACCGTAACCCCAAGGCGTATCTCTTTGCCATCCTCGGAGCAGAATACATTCTAAACATGCTGCCCAAAGGCACGCATGACTATGCCAAGTTCATCAAACCGGCCGAATTGATTCGCATGGCGCGTGATGCCGGGCTGGATCTGGTGAGCATAACGGGAATGAGCTACAACCCCCTAACCAAGGTCTACAGCCTGGGCAGCGATACCAGCGTCAATTATCTGGTGCACCTGCGGCGCAGCGTCTAAGGGCTCTCCTAAATGGCGCGCATTCAGGCCATCCTCTTTGATCTGGACGGCACCATCGCCGATACCGCCCCAGATCTGGCCTCTGCAGCCAACAGCCTGCGTCTGGCCGACGATGTGCCCCCCTTGCCCATTGAGCTCCTGCGCCCTTTTGCATCTCAGGGTGCCCGGGGGCTCCTGAAGGAAGCCGTCGGCTTGAGCCCCGAAGACCCCGGCTTCGAACACGCCCGCCTACGCTTTCTGTCGTACTACGAGCAAAATTTGTGCGTGTACACTCGTCTATTTCCCGGCATTGAACCGCTGCTGGCCGGTATCGAGAAGCGTGGGACGCCCTGGGGCATCGTGACCAACAAGGTGGAGTACTTCGCCCAGCCGCTCATACAAAAGCTCGGCCTCGCCAATCGTTGCGCCATCACGGTAGGAGGCGACACGACCCCCAACCCCAAACCGGCACCCGATCCGCTTCTATATGCCGCCCGGGCCATCAAGGTGGCCCCAGAAGCCTGTCTCTATGTCGGCGACGATCTGCGCGACGTGCAGGCCGCTCACGCCGCGGGTATGACCAGTGTAGCCGTCCGCTGGGGCTATCTGGGCGACGGACCACCCATCGAGCAGTGGAAGGCGCACCATCTCGTGCGCACCCCCAAAGATCTGCACGACCTGCTTGAAACCCTGTGCTAGACTCCCCACCTATGTGATGTAAAACTCATGGGGCCGACCTGGTTTCGACGGGGGTTACAAAGCAAGACAGGGCATGTCGAGGCTCAGCTACCTCGTAAATCCAACTGAAAACAACACAAACGCCAACGACGAGCGCTACGCTCTAGCTGCTTAATTGCAGCTGGCTCCCGAACTGACTTGCTCATGGGTCAGGTAGCGAAAGCTACAACGGGATCATTAACACGAGATAAGGTTTGACCATGTCACGGGGTCCGACTCGAAAATCAAGTGAATCGTCTGAAGCGAGCCTGTTCGGCCGGCGCGTCACGACTAAATTGAATTGACCGGACTACACATGTAGAACTGCTTGTCGCGGACTTTCGGACGCGGGTTCGATTCCCGCCGGCTCCACCAATCTTCAACGCCCAGCCCTCACCGGTTGGGCGTTTTCTTTTTCATTCAGGCGGCCAGTCTTCGTCGTAGGTGCTTCTCAAGCGCAACAACCAGGTTGATCGACAAACCAACCAGGATGCCGATCAACCAGGCATCGATGCCTAAAGGCGCGGTCTGGAACAGGAGGTTCATGGCGGGCAGGTAGATGACAAAGGCCTGCGCCAGAAGCAGTGCCGTAAAACCCCCCAGAATCCACGGATTGCTGAAGAATCCGACCGACCAGACCGACCCGTTCAGTGAGCGGCAGTTAAACAGGTAGAAGGCCTCACCCAGGGCAAACATATTCAGTGCCGCCGTACGAGCCGCCTCAATGCTGTGCCCCCGAGCGATCTCCCACTCAAAGTAGCTAAACGCGGCGACGGTCAGCATGAGCCCGACGATAACTGTTCGCAGGACGAGCGCCCGGGTCATGATGGGCTCATCCAAGGCCCTCGGCGGGCGATCCATGATGCCACGCTCCTTGCCCTCAAAAGCGATCGGTACTCCGATCAGCACCGCAGTCGACATATTGAGCCAGAGAATCTGCACCGGCAGGATCGGTAGGCTGAGCCCCAGCAGAATGGCCAACAGGATGATCAGACCCTCCCCGATATTCGTGGGGATCGACCAGGTGATGAATTTAACGAGATTGTCGTAAACACCGCGACCCTCTTCTACCGCAGCGGCGATGGTGGCGAAGTTGTCATCAGTGAGTACCATGGCCGCCGCCTCTTTCGAGACATCTGTACCAGTGACCCCCATGGCAATACCGATATTGGCCTGGCGCAGAGCTGGTGCATCATTAACGCCGTCACCCGTCATGGCCACGACATTGTCCAGCGACTGCAACGCCGTCACCAAACGCAACTTCTGTTCGGGGGCAACCCGGGCGAACACGGTCACCTCATCTGCTAGCCGCCGAAGCGCCTCGTCCGACAGGGCCTCGAGGTCACGCCCCTCGACCGCACGTATCGTGCCGTGCTGCGCGTCTTGCAAGCCAACCTGCTGGGCAATCGCTACGGCAGTCCCCCTATGGTCTCCGGTGATCATTTTGACGCGAATACCCGCTCGCTGGCAGAGAGCGATGGCTGCCACAACCTCTGACCGGGGCGGATCGATCATGGCCTGCAGGCCAATCAGAGTGAGTCCAGAAGCCATGTCCTCATGGGTCAGGTCTTCCTTGCCGGCGCAATCGGCACGGGCAAAGGCCAGCACCCGCAAACCTTCGCCCGCAAACGCGCTGACCTGACGGAGGATGTTTGTCGTATCCAGCGGCTCTGGCGTCAGGTCTGCCCCCAGCTGGGAGGTACAACGCGGCAGCAAGGCCTCAATGGCCCCCTTGGCAAACATCACCGGTGTTCCACCGGTGATCGGCCGGTGCAGGGTTGCCATGATCTGGCGCGCCGATTCAAAGGGGATGGTATCCAGCCGCGGATAATCGTTGACAGTCGAGACCAGGCTCAGACCGCCTTTTTCAGCGGCGACCAGCAACGCCGCCTCGGTCGGGTCCCCCTCGATGGACCACACGCCCTCACAGCGGTACAGACGTGCCTCGTTACACAGCGCACCGGCCTGCAGGAGCAGATTAAGCGCAGGCGATGCCGCAGCCGCCACCGGCTGATCCCCCAGCATGAGGGCGCCATCGGGGTCATAGCCCGAACCGGTCGCGCGATACACCAGCCCCCCCGCCGCAAGGTACTGCACGGTCATGGCATTCTGAGTGAGCGTCCCGGTTTTGTCAGAACAGATGACCGTCGTACCCCCCAGAGTTTCAACTGCTGGCAGCTTGCGGATGATGGCATTACGACGGGCCATGCGGCGCACGCCAATCGCCAGGGTCATCGTCACGGCAACGGGCAAGCCTTCGGGAATCGCCGCCACCGCCAGCGCTACCGCCGCCGTAAACATCTGCAGCGGTTCCTCGCCCATGGCCCAACCCACGACAAAAGTCACCATGGCGAGGATCAGAATGGTCCACATCAGGAACCAGCTGAATCGGCCAATCTTGGCCATGAGCGGCGTTTCGAGGTCAGTCACTTCGGTGAGGAGCCGGTTGATCTGGCCGATCTCGGTGGCATCACCCGTGTTAAAGACCACGCCGGTGGCCGTGCCCTGAGTCACAAGAGTTGATGCATACGCCAAATTGCTCCGGTCGGCCAGCGGCGTTTCCGGCACCAGCGACATCGTCGACTTTTCGCTGGGCACCGACTCGCCGGTCAGTGAGGACTCGTCTACCTGCAGCCCTTTCACCTGGATGAGGCGCAGATCTGCCGGCACCTTGTCGCCCGGCTGCAAAAAAACAATATCTCCGGGCACCAGCCCGTGCGCATCAACCTGCTGACGCACACCCTCCCGAAGCACCATGGCATGGAAGGGCACCGCATGACTAAGCGCCCGGATGGCTTTGAGTGCGTTCATCTCCTGCACAAAGCCGATCACGGCATTAATGAATACAACGCCGGCAATGACGCTGGCGTCGACCCAGTCGCCCATCACCGCGGTAATCAGCGCCGCCGCCAGCAAAATCAGAACCAGGGGGTTCGCACACTGCGAGAGGAAGAGCATGAGGGGGCTCTTCCCCCGCCGGGCCGTCAGGCGGTTAGAACCGTGGCGCGCTAAACGCTCTGCGAAGTCTGCCCGGGATAAACCGGTCTCAGGGGCAACTGCCCAATAGCGCAACACATCAGGTGCCGCTAGCGCATGCGCCGGCGTTGCCGACGCGATGCCATTCTCTCCGGGCTGCGGCATCACCACCCGCTTACTGACCTTCCCGCTCCATCAGCAAGTAGGTGTTATAGGCATTCATCCGGTTGGCGAACTGGAACATGGGCACCTTTTCAAAACGTCCCCAGCTGGTATTTTTATAAACTTCTTCAAAGGGAATGAGCTCGGCTGCTCCCTTCCCCATGCTCTGACGCAGAAACACGAGATAATCCCGCGTCAACGCCATATCCTTGGCCGGATTGGTTGAGGCCGGCCCATGGCCCGGCACCATCACCTTGGCCGGGAACTTGAGCAAGGTATTGAGCGATTCGATCCACTGCCGGCTATCAGCCTGCCCGACAAAGGGAATGCGATTACGGAACACCAGATCGCCGGCAAAAAGCACGCGGGATTGCGGCAACCAGACGACCAGATCATCCGGCGTGTGCGAGGGCCCCACGGGAATAATTTCGAAATCGACATCGCCCACGATCAGTTTGATGGCGCCTTTGATGGGCTGGTCCGGCGGCATCAGCTTCGTGCTCTCATCCACCCAGGGAAAGAGCTCCTGGCGTGACGCCTCCAGGCGCAGTCGGGCCGTATCCGAGTTCAGGTACTCCCCCGAGGCCTCATGCGCCACAATGCGGGCACCCGCATCCTTGAAAACCTGCAAGCCGTACACGTGATCAGCGTGGTAATGCGTCACGATCACGGTGTTCAGTGGTTTGTCCGTCACTTTGCGAATCTGGGCAATCAGACGGCGCGCCAGTTCCGGCGAGCCCAGGGCATCAATGACCACCACACCCGCCGGCGTCACCACGAAGCCCGCATTGGAAATGAAGTTCTGGTTCGCAGACGAGCCCAGCTCGGATAGCCCCTCCACATAGTAGATGTTGGGCGCCACCCGCTTGGCCTGCATGGCCGGTACCCCGGCGGAGTTTTCCTGCCCCGCTGCGAGGGATGGCTGAATGCAGACCATGCCGAAAACGCTAAATAAAGCCGCCAGAGTTCTTTTCATAAGTTGTCTACCATTCATGTTCCGTAAGGATCATCTTATGACTAATTGACAAAATGGGGAACCTGATTCGATTTCCGCCGGCACCATCAAATGGAACATCACAAATAAATTTTTCTATTCCGGTATGATTCACCTCATGACTCCCGAAGCCAAAGCCCGCTTGCTGATTGACCAAAAGCTTGAACAAGCGGGCTGGGTCATTCAGGATAAAAACCAGATCAATCTGGGTGCGGGGTTAGGGATCGCAGTTCGAGAATACCCCACCGACACCGGCCCTGCCGATTACGTGTTATTTATCGATCGTAAGCCCGTCGGCGTCATCGAAGCCAAAAAAGACGCTGCTGGCGAAGTCATCACCACCGTTGAACTTCAAAACGAACGCTACGCCACTTCAAATCTAAAATGGTTCAAGGATGCTCTGCCTCTGCGCTTTCTGTTTGAAGCCACCGGCCAAATCACCCGCTTTACTGATGGCAAAGACCCGGCACCACGTTCACGGGAAATTTTTAGCTTTTATCGGCCGGAACAATTAGCGGAGTGGTTAAAGCAACCAGAGACTCTTCGCCGTCGCCTGGCAGAACACATGCCAACGCTCCATGAGAAGGACCTACGAGACTGCCAGGTTGGCGCCGTCACCGGCCTGGAGCAATCGCTGGCCCTGAACAAACCCCGAGCCTTGGTTCACATGGCCACCGGTGCTGGCAAAACCTTCACCGCCATCACATCGGTGTACCGCCTACTCAAATTCGGTGGTGCCAAGCGCATCCTATTCCTGGTCGATACCCGCAACCTGGGCAAACAGGCGCATCAAGAATTCATGGCCTACACGCCGCCCGATGATGCCCGGAAATTCACTGAACTGTATAACGTTCAGCGACTCAGCTCGTCTAACATCGACCCACATGCTCAAGTCTGCATCTCCACCATCCAGCGCATGTACTCGATCCTTTCCGGCGAACCCATCGACGACAGCGCCGAAGACATCTCGCTGAACGAACTGCAACAGACCAGCAACCAGGAAAAGGTTGTCCGCTACAACCCGACGATCCCGCCGGAGTTCTTTGACGTCATCATCATCGATGAATGTCACCGAAGCATCTATAACCTCTGGCAACAGGTGCTCGATTACTTTGATGCCTACCAGGTTGGCTTAACCGCCACGCCAGACAAACGCACCTACGGCTACTTCAACGAAAACATCGTTGCCGAATACACTTACGAACAGTCGGTCGCCGACGGCGTTAATGTCGGCTATGACGTTTACGAAATCGAAACCGAGATCACCCAAAAAGGCGGCAAGCTTAAAGCCAAGGCATGGGTGAATCACCGAGACCGCCAAACCCGCAAGAAACGCTGGGGCACCACCGAAGAAGACACGCCCTATACCGGTAAAGAACTGGACCGTTCTGTCGTCAACCTCAGCCAGATACGCAACGTCATACAAACCATGAAGACAGCGGTAGAAACCGAAATCTTCCCGGCACGGAAAGAAGTCCCCAAAACCCTCATCTTCGCCAAAACCGACAGTCACGCCGACGACATCATCAACATCGTGCGAGAAGTCTATGGCCAGGGCAACGAGTTCTGCCGCAAAGTCACCTACAGTGAAAAAGACGCTGACGGCATCCTCAGCAGCTTCCGTAACGACTACTACCCGCGCATTGCGGTTACCGTGGACATGATCGCCACCGGCACCGATGTAAAGCCATTAGAAGTGCTGCTCTTCATGCGCGATGTGCGTAGCAAGGGCTACTACGAACAGATGAAGGGCCGCGGCGTGCGCAGCCTGGATGCCGATAGCCTCCAACGTGTGACCAACAGTGCCGAAGGGGCCAAGAGCCGTTTTGTCCTGATCGATGCGGTGGGTGTCGAGAAATCCCTCAAAACCGAAAGCCGCCCGCTGGAACGTAAACCCGGCATCCCGCTCAAAGACCTGATGCACGGCATTGCCGTTGGCCATAAAGACGACGACACCGTCTTGACCCTCGGCAACCGGCTTGTTCGTCTCGCCAAACTACTCGATACCAAAGCGCTGGCCCGGATTGAGAAACACAGCGCTGGCATCAGCCTGGGTGATCTGGGTAAAAACCTGATCATGGCGCTGGACCCAGACCGCATCGTTGCCGAAGCCCTCGCCGCCGCAAAAGCCAATGGCATTACCCGCGACGAAGAGAGCCTATTGCCCGAAGAGCTTGAAGCTGCCCGCAGCAACCGTGTGGCCAAAGCTAGCCTACCCTTCGACAACCCGGAACTGCGCAACACCATCGAAGCCGCCCGTAGCGCCCACGAACAAATCATCGACCACATCAATCTGGATCAGGTCACGGCCAAAGGGTTCAGCGAACAGACCGAAGCTAAAGCCCAGGAGACTATTGATGCCTTTGCCGATTACCTCAAAGCGCACAAAGACGAAATCGCCGCATTGGGCTTCTTCTATCAGCAGCCCTACCAGCGCCGGCAACTTACCTTCGACATGATCGAAGAACTGCACGATCACCTCGCCAAACCGCCGCTCATGCTCACCACCGAGCGCCTGTGGAGTGCCTACGCCCGCATCAAGAGCAACCAGGTCAAAGGTAACGACCGGCATCGTCAACTCACCGACCTCATCTCCCTCGTTCGCTTTGCGCTGGAGCTGGATACCGAACTCAAACCCTTTAGCGACCAGGTCGATAAGCGTTTTCAGGAATGGATCTTCCGGCACAACGCCCAGCGCGGCACCGCCTTCACCGCGGAACAGACCGAATGGCTGCGCCTGATGAAAGATCACATCGCCAGCAGCTGCAGCATCAGCCGCGACGACTTTGATTACGCCGACCTCGCCAACAAAGGCGGTCTACAAAAAGCGTGGAGCTTGTTCGGCACCCAACTCGACCCGCTCATGACAGAAATGAATGAGGAGTTGGTGGCGTGAGTGGACTACCGAAGGGATGGGCATCTGCCGAGTTGAATGACTTCGCCCTCTGGGGCAGTGGCGGAACTCCTAGCCGTACAAAACCTGAATACTTCGGTGGAGAAATTCCGTGGGTGACCATATCTGACCTAACAGATACTTTCGTGGAAAAAACGCACGAATCAATTACAAAAGCGGGTCTTGAGAACAGCGCAGCAAAGCTCGCACCCACTGGCTCGATCCTGGTCGCTCTTTATGGTTCTATTGGCAAACTTGGTATTGCATGCAAGCCAATAACAACAAACCAAGCCATTGCATATGCAAGTCCTGACGCGAGTTCTTACGATAGCAAATATCTGTTTCATTATTTAATGCGTTGTCGGCAAGACTTACTCTTACTTGGCACAGGTGTAACCCAAAAAAACATCTACATTAAAGACCTCAAGAGCTTTCAGATTCCCTTTGCCCCGATCCAAGAACAAACTCGTATCGTCACCAAACTCGAAGAACTGCTCTCCGAGCTCGACGCCGGTGTCGCCGAACTCAAAGCCGCTCAGAAGAAATTAGTGCAATACCGCCAATCTCTGCTCAAGGCCGCCGTCGATGGTAGCCTCACAGCCGAATGGCGCAAGACCAACCCGCCGGCCGAGACCGGCGCTCAACTGCTAGAACGCATTCTCAAAGAACGCCGCGCCCGCTGGGAAGCAAAGCAGCTCGCCAAGTTTGCGGAACAAGGCAAAACCCCGCCCAAGGATTGGCAGAAGAAATACCCAGAACCAGTGCAACCGGATACCGCCGATTTACCGGAACTGCCTGAGGGTTGGTCGTGGGCGTGTATTGAGCAGATTGCGTTAGATGAGAAATACAGCCTCGCCATAGGCCCCTTTGGCAGCAATCTCAAAGTACCGGACTATCGCTCTACCGGTGTTCCGTTAGTATTTGTTCGAAACATTCGAAGTGGGAACTACGGTGGTGAATACACAAAGTATGTGACCCCGGAAAAGGCTTTGGAGTTAACAGCACACGCAATCCGGGCCGAGGATGTCCTGGTGACTAAGATGGGCGAACCACCGGGTGACGCAGATGTATATCCTGTCGGTCAGCCCAAAGCAATTATTACTGCTGATTGCATTAAGATCCGATGCAAGACTGATTTAATGCTCCCTGAGTTCCTAAAGACAGTTATTAACTCACATGTCGGCAGAAGCCAAATTGAGCCAATGACGCAAGGTGTCGCGCAGAAGAAAGTAAGCCTTGGGCGATTCAGCGGGCTGGCAGTTCCGGTGCCGCCTATTGATGAGCAGGCCTCCATTGTGCAACTGATATGCGCGGCTGACCGAGAAGCAGAGATACAGTCGAAAGCCATCGACTAT